>OJRC01000060.1_pt1 | contig 95170 bp, 93 predicted proteins | sample 1599081 | NCBI WGS metagenome assembly OJRC01 (sample SAMN03922519, study PRJEB24848) | human gut metagenome | isolation source: stool sample | host: Homo sapiens | place: Germany | collected 2010-02 | reverse complement strand
TTTGGAGCAGGGTACGGGAATCGAACCCGCCTCCTCGGCTTGGGAAGCCGATGTACTACCGATGTACTAACCCTGCGAACGAAGGCTATTATATCAGAATCTCAGGGCAAATGCAAGGCGAAAATTCCCGACGCAGGAATTTGTTTCTCATTGCCGTCATATCCTTGTACCACGAAACTGCGGACAATGAGGAAAAGGAAGGTCTTGCCCTATGAAAAAACTGCGATCCGTCCTGCTGGCACTGCTGCTGATGCTGTCGCTGGCCATGCCCGCCGCCGCAGAGGAGCTGGCGGTGGATGCCCAGGCCTGCCTGCTGATGGAGAAAACCACCGGAGAGGTGCTCTATGCCGTCAATGAGCATGAGCAGCTGGAGCCTGCCAGCGTTACCAAGGTCATGACGCTGCTGTTGGTAATGGAGGCCATCGACAGCGGTACGCTGCACTACGATGATATGGTCACCGCTTCCGCTTATGCCTGCTCCATGGGCGGCTCCCAAATCTGGCTGGAGGAAAATGAGCAGATGTCCGTGGAAGATATGCTCAAGGCGGTGTGTGTAGCCTCGGCCAATGACGCCTCTGTAGCGCTGGCGGAGCATATTGCCGGCAGCGCCGACGGCTTTGTGGAAAAAATGAACCAGCGCGCCGCAGAGCTGGGGATGGGGGATACCCATTTTGTCAATCCTACCGGCCTCCCGGCGGAGGGACATGTGACTTCCGCCTACGACATTGCCATTATGAGCCGAGAGCTGATCCTGCACCACCCGGATATCCGCCGCTTTACTACCATCTGGATGGACAGTCTGCGGGATGGGGAATTTGGACTGAACAATACCAATAAACTGATCCGCTACTACGAGGGAGCCACAGGCCTCAAGACCGGCAGTACCGACGATGCGCTCTACTGCCTCTCTGCTACGGCGGAACGGGACGGTATGGAGCTGATCGCGGTGATTTTGAAGTCCCCCACCTCCACCCAGCGCTTTGAGAGCGCCAAAGTGCTCCTCAACTACGGCTTTGCCGCCTATGGTCTGGTGCAGGTGGAGCCGGAATCGCCGCTGACACCCATCCCGGTGGAATTGGGTACGGCGGCAGTGGTGACGCCGGTGCTGGAAGGTGAGCAGAATCTTCTCCTGAGCAAGGAGAAGCTGGGCACCATGGAGATCCAGACCCAGCTGGAGCCGATGCTGTCCGCACCGGTGGAAAAGGGCCAGCAGGTAGGGACCCTGACAGTGAGCTCCGGCGGTGAGGTATTGGCGGAGCTGCCTCTGGTGGCTGAAGAGGCGGTGGAGCGGCTCAGCTACGGACAAATTTTAATGCGGTGCCTGCAAATGGCGTTCCTGGGGGGATGAAAGGTGGATTTTCCCGGCTGCGGCGGGTTTTGCCTTGCCTGACAAAGGGCTTTGTGCTATACTGACTGGGAGCAATAATCATAGCTTCCAAGCACGAATGAGGAGGATACCATATATGTTGAAGGTGGATTTCAGCAACGCTTCCGTACAGGTCGACAAGTATGTCCAGGGTCTTGCCCAGGCCAATACCTGGCTGCAGGAGGCCAGCGGACGGGGCAACGACTTTGTGGGCTGGGTGAACCTGCCCCGGGACTATGACAAGGAGGAGTATGCCCGCATCAAGGCCGCCGCCAAAAAGATCCAGAGCGACAGCAAGGCTCTGGTGGTGGTGGGTATCGGCGGTTCCTACCTGGGCGCCCGCAGCGCCATCGAGCTGCTGTGCTCCAACAACTATAACCTGAAGAAGAAGGATACCCCCAATATCTACTTTGCGGGCAATGGCCTTTCCGGCGACGCCCTGCAGGAGATCATCGACCTGATCGGTGAGGATGATTTCTCTGTCAACGTCATCTCCAAGTCCGGTACCACCACAGAGCCTGCGGTGGCCTTCCGGTTCTTTAAGGAGCTGATGGAGAAGAAGTACGGCAAAGCGGAGGCGGCAAAGCGGATCTACGCCACCACCGACAAGGCCCGTGGGGCCCTCAAGTCCCTGGCGGATGCCGAGGGCTATGAGACCTTCGTGGTGCCCGATGACGTGGGCGGCCGCTACAGCGTCCTCACTGCCGTGGGCCTTCTGCCCATCGCTGTGTCCGGAGTGGATCTGGACGAAGTGATGCGGGGTGCCTCCGACATGATGGAGACCTGCCGGAAGGCGGATCTGGATGCCAACCCCGCTTGGCAGTACGCCGCCGCCCGCAGCGATCTGTATGCTCAGGGCAAGAAGATCGAGATCCTGGCGGGTTATGAGCCCCGGTTCCGCTTCTTTGCCGAGTGGTGGAAGCAGCTCTACGGCGAGAGCGAGGGCAAGGAGAACAAGGGCCTGTTTCCTGCCAGCGTGGAGTTCACCGCGGATCTCCACTCCATGGGTCAGTATATCCAGCAGGGCGAGCGCCACATGTTTGAGACAGTGGTGCGTTTTGGCCCCAGTGCCTGCAAGCTGTGCGTGCCCCGGGATGAGGCTGACGGCGACGGCCTGAACTTCCTGGCAGGGAAGGATATGGACTTTATCGCCACGCAGGCTATGGACGGTACGCTTCTGGCCCACGTGGAGGGCGGTGTGCCCAACCTGATCGTCCGGGCAGGAGAGATCAACGCCTATACCTATGGCGAGCTGGTGTACTTCTTTGAGTATGCCTGCGGCCTGAGCGGCTATCTGCTGGGTGTGAATCCCTTTGACCAGCCCGGTGTGGAGGCATATAAGAAGAATATGTTTGCTCTCCTGGGCAAGCCCGGCTACGAAGAGATGGGTGCGGCTCTGCGGGAGAAGCTGGGCCGGTAAAAAACAGAATAGGACGGCAGACCCGGGCTTGCCCAGGTCCGCCGCTCCTGCGGCGTACGAGCGCCCCGCCCCATTATGGGGCGGGGCGATTCACATCCCCTTAACCTGTTTTTTTCAAAAAGTAATTTTTCCCGTTGTGTTTCTCGCCGGGGTGTGGTATGCTGTATCTATCAATAATAAGTCTTCCACCCAAATTATAAAGGAGTGATTTCTTATGGTTAGACTGATTATGAGCGGCTCCGGTGAGGGCAAGACCAAGCAGCTGTTGGAGCTGATGAACGGCGCCGCCGAAACGGAGGCCGGTTGCATGGTGTGCATCGAGCCTACCAGAAACATGAGTTTTAATCTGCGCCACCAGACCCGCCTGGTAGATGCCTCTGAGTTTTCTATCGACAGCTTCCATACGCTGCGGGGCTTTATCTGTGGTCTGTATGCGGGCAATTACGATATTTCCCATATCTTTATCGACAATCTCTGCAAGGTGGCACGTAGTTCCGATCAGCGCGAGGTGGACGAGTTCCTGACCTGGCTGGATGGCTTTACGTCTCCTATCGGTATGAAATGCACGATCACCATCAGTGCTGACCCCGATACCGCCACCGATACCATGCGGCGGTTCATGTAAGACGCCGCCTGATCTGGCAGCAAACGGCCCGGCGCGCAGGATTGCGCACCGGGCCGTAACTTATTGACAGGGTTTGACAAAATCATTTCCTGGTCATATAATTAAGCATTGTTGTGTACCGTTCTCTGTATGACAGACAGGGCGGTACCGGCGCTGAGACAGAAAAAAGCGGCACCGTGTCCGTGAAAACGGCAGCCGGGCGGCAGAAGCGCTGTTTGAGAGCACAGGAGGGGATTCCATGTATCAGATCGTCAGGATCACCGACAAGGAAGGGGTAGCCAAGGCCAGCCCGGAGGATAGAGAGAACCTGGGCTGCATTGGAGAGGCCAAGATGGATGAAGGCTGTGTCCTGCTCCATTGCCGGTATGACCGGCGGGGCGATCCCTGCGACCGGTACATCCGCACCAGTTATGTCCAGTCCTGGAAAAAGGATAAGGAGACCGGGCGGATCGTGGTGGAGACGATGAACAGCATCTATCAGCTGGACCCGGTAAGGGTCAACCGATAAAAAGAAAAGAAGCAGGCCCGGAACCTCCCTCAGGGGGTGTTCCGGGCCTGTGGCATTATCTGGACAAAAGGCTCACACAAAAATGTACTTGGTCACACCGAAAAGCCGGGCCAGCTGGAGCTTGGCCGCCAGACTCTCATCGCTCTGATACCAGAGGGTAGCGGTCTGGTAGCTGTTGGGACGGTAGATGCAGTAGGCGCTCTCATACCGGGTGGAGTAGTAGGTTTTTACACCGCTGCGGGAGAGAATGTCCTGCACCTCGTCGGCAGAGAGGGTGTCCGTGGCCACAATGCCGCTGCTGGAGGTAATGGTGCGCACTCCTCCTTCCGTGAGACAGAGGACGGCACGGCTGAGATCGGTGCCCCGGTTCTTGGCGCTTCTCAGCTGGGCGTACAGCTCACCGATGGGCTCCAGCGGTGTGGTGGGCATGGCGTCGCTGTCGCTGGCCTTGGGTGTCTCCGCGGTGATCTTGGTGTAGCTGTCGGCGGTGGAGAGCTTGGTGGATCTGGCGTGGAGCCGGTCATAAAGGCGTACCAGCATAGCGGCAGCCTGCTCCCGGGTAGCGGTGCTGTCCGGAGCAAATTTGCCGTTTCCTACGCCGTCTACGATCCCCAGATCGTAGGCAAGGGTGATGAAGCCCTTGTTGGTGGTCACATCGGTGAAGGGGCTGCTGTAGCTGCCGGCGGTACCGGCCAGGGAGGCGTAGTCCAGGCTGCGGATGAGCATGACGGCCATTTCCTCACGGGTGATGTTTGCGGTGGGATGGAAGGCACCGCTGGTGGAGGCGAAGGCGCCGTTGGCACGGGCTGTCTCGATAGCGGTGTAGAACCAGCGGTTGGACGTCACGTCGGTATAGCTTGCTTTGGCGGGAGTGACTTCTTCCCATCCGAACAGCCGCACCATGGCGGTGACAAAGGCGGCCCGGGTGATGGGCTGGCCGCGGCCGAACTTGCCGTCTCCTGTGCCTTCAAACAGACCCAGCTGGGTAGCCCGGCGGACGCTCTCCTCAGACCAGTGTCCGCTGGGGATATCACTGTAGCCGGAGGATGCGGCGGAAGCAGGAAGAATCAACCCCAGACACAGCACCAGCGCCAGTGCCAGGGATAAGAGCTTATTTCTCATGAATTGGGGACCTCTTCTTTCGTAAATTCACGGTTTGCGGGTGATATTGTAACAGATTTCTCCCAGTTCGTCAAATCGGCAGGCTGATCCCCACCATTTGGGGAGAAAACGTAGGAATTTTTACCTTTACGGAGCGGTGTTTATTTGCTATAATAATATGGTTATTTTGGGATAATATGCCCGTTGGAGGATCGTACGGGCCGATATTCCACAGGAAAGGAGGGGATACCCATGCGATATGACCGGTGGACCGGCGGTGATTATGATGCGGAAGCAGTAGAGCGGCTGCGCGCGGCGGGGTATCCTGCTCTGCTTTCCGCCGTACTGGCGGCCCGGGGGGCTGCCGCGCCGGAGGAAACCCTGCCGATGCTGGAGCGGGAGCGGCAGCTGAGTTACTCTCCGCTGCTGATGCGGGATATGGACAAGGCGGTGGAGCGCATCAACCTTGCCCTGAACCAGGGAGAGAAGATCGCGGTATTCGGCGATTATGATGTGGATGGCATTACTGCCACTGTGCTGCTGGTGGACTATCTGCGCCGCCGCGGCGGAGACTGCACTTTCTATATCCCCCGCCGCATCGAGGAGGGGTATGGTCTGGGCTGCGATGCCCTGCGGACCCTGCGTGACCAGGGAGTGACCCTGGTGATCACTGTGGACTGCGGCATTACCGGCGTGGAGGAGGCCCGCTTTGCCCGGGAGATCGGGATGGATCTGGTGATCACCGACCACCACGAGTGCAAGGATACGCTGCCTGATGCCGCCGCCGTAGTGGACCCCAGGCGGCCGGATTGTCCCTATCCCTTCAAGCACCTGGCCGGCGTGGGCGTGGCCTTGAAGCTGGTACTGGCGCTGGGGGGACAGAAGGAGGACGCCCTCTTTGCCCGCTACTGCACTCTGGCAGCCATCGGCACGGTGGCCGATGTGATGCGCATGAGTGATGAGAACCGCACCATCGTCTGCCGGGGTCTGGAGGCCATTTCCAATACAGATTTCCTGGGCCTGCGGGCCCTGCTGAAAGAGACGGGGCTTTTGGATAAAGAGATCACCTCTATCCAGATCGGCTTCGTCCTGGCCCCGCGGATCAACGCCGCCGGGCGTATGGGAGAGGCGGAACTGGCCGCCAATCTGCTCCTCACCGACGACAGCGCCCAGGCGGAACGGATGGCCCGGGAGCTGTGCGACCTGAACCGGGAGCGCCAGGCGGTGGAGCAGGAGATCTTTGCCCAGGCGGTGGGCCAGATCGAGCATCTCCCCGCCGGGGAGCGCAGCGCCCTTGTCCTCTCCAGTGAGGTGTGGCATCAGGGCGTGGTGGGGATCGTTGCCTCACGTCTGAGTGAAAAGTATTCCTGCCCCAGTTTTATGATCCACCTGCAAAACGGTGTAGGAAAGGGCTCCTGCCGCAGTTACGGAGGCTTCAATCTCTTTGCCGCGCTGGAATCCTGCTCCGACCTGCTGGTGGACTTCGGCGGCCACGCTTTGGCGGCGGGCTTCAATATCCGGGAGGAGGATATTCCCGCCTTCCGGCAGCGGATGAACCGCTGTGTACGGGAGTACTGCAACGGGGAGGCGCCGGTATCCTCCCTGGAGGTGGATGTGGTTTTGCGCCACCCGGAGGCTGTCACGTTGGAGGAAGTGGAGGAGCTCAGCCGCCTGGAACCCTATGGCGCCGGAAACAGCCGTCCAGTGTTCGCCTTGATGGGCGCCAAGGTGGAGAGCCTGCAGAGCGTGGGCCAGAACCGGCATATGAAGCTGCGCCTGAGCAAAGGCACCTGCCATCTGGACGCCATTTTCTTCTCCACCACGGCGGAGGAGTGCGGCGTGTCGGCTGGCAGCCGGGTAGACGCGGCCTTCTATTTACAGATCAATGAATTCCGGGGCAACAGCAATGTACAGCTGCAGATGATCGACCTGCGGCCCTCTGTGGAGCCCAGCGGCCGGGAACGGGAGTGCCTGGACCTGGTGGAGCGGCTGACCCGGGGGGAAAAGATCACCCATAAGGAGGCCCTGCGCCTTCTGCCGGGACGGGAACAGTTTATTGCCCTGTGGCGCTGTATAGAGCGTATGGGCCGCAGCGGAGCGGTGTGCAGCCACCGCCTGCCTTTGCTGCGCCGTCTGGCCACGTCTCTGGACGGCAGCGAGAGCTTTCTGCGGGCGGCTGTTGGCGTGGAAGTCTTTGCTGAGCGGGGACTGATCCTGCTGACGCCCCGGGAGGACCGGGTGGTACTGCGCCTGCAGCCCGGCCGCCGGGCGGACCTGGAGCAGTGCCCGTACGTGGCACGGCTGCGCCGGATATTGGGAAATGAAGAGAAAGGAGACAGATGACGATGGCCACGGTAGAACAGCTCTATGAACATCTGGAAAAAACCATCCGCGGCTACAATATCTCTGCCGACCTCAGTCAGATACGGGCGGCTTTCGAGTACGCCCAGGAACACCATGGCACCCAGCTGCGGCGGGATGGGACGCCCTATATCACCCACCCCCTGCAGGTGGCTCAGATCGTGGCGGAAATGCGCCTGGACAGTGAGTCCATTATCGCCGCTCTGCTTCACGACTGCATTGAGGATACCGACAGCACCTATGAGGATATCGCCAAGCGCTTCAGCCCCACGGTGGCTGATATTGTAGACGGCGTCACCAAGCTGACCCGGGTACAGTACAGCACCATGGAAGAGGAGCAGATGGAGAACCTGCGGAAAATGCTCTTTGCCATGAGCAAGGATATCCGCGTCATCCTCATCAAGATCGCCGACCGGCTCCACAATATGCGGACCATGGAGTATCAAACGCCGGAAAAGCAGAAGAAAAAGGCCTTTGAGACCATGGAGATCTACGCCCCCATCGCCCACCGCCTCGGTATGCAGAAGGTGAAGTGGGAGCTGGAGGATCTGTCGCTGAAATATCTGGACCCGGTGGGCTACGAAGAGATCGTCAGCAAGCTGGAGGCGGAAAGCGCTGAGCATGCGGAGTTTATGAGTTCCGTCCAGGAGCAGATCACCCAGCGCCTGACAGAAATGGGCATCCAGAACACCACGGTCTATGGCCGGGTGAAGCACCCCTACAGCATCTACCGCAAGATGTATACCCAGGACAAGAGCATGGAGGAGGTCTATGACCTCTTCGCGTTCCGGGTGCTGGTGGAAACAGTGGCGGACTGCTACAACGTGCTGGGCGTGATCCATGACCTGTATAAGCCTATCCTGGGCCGGTTCAAGGACTATATCGCCACCCCCAAGCCCAACATGTATCAGAGCCTCCACACCACCGTCATCGGCGATGCGGGCATCCCCTTCGAGGTGCAGATCCGCACCTACGAAATGCACGCCATTGCGGAATACGGCGTGGCGGCCCACTGGAAATATAAGCAGGGCATCAACAAGGAGGGCGGTGAGCAGACCTATGAGTGGATCCGCCGCCTGCTGGAGAACCAGGAGGACGCTGATGCCGAGGACTTTATCCACAGCCTGAAGATCGACATGTTTGCCGACGAGGTGTTCGTGTTCACCCCCCGGGGCGATGTGATTAACCTGCCTGCCGGCGCCACTCCCATCGACTTTGCTTACTCCATCCACTCCGCCATCGGCAACACCATGGTGGGGGCCAAGGTCAACGGCCGGATGGTGGGCTTTGACTATGTGCTCCACAACGGCGACATTGTGGAGATCAATACCTCCAAATCCGCCCACGGCCCCAGCCGGGACTGGGTGAAGATCGCCAAGAGCAGCGAGGCCCGCAGCAAGATCCGCCAGTGGTTCAAGAAGGAGCGCAAAGAGGAGAACATTGCCCAGGGCCGCGCCTCCTTTGAGGCGGAGCTCAAGCACGCGGGGCTGACTATGAGCCAGATCACGCCGCCGGATGTGCTGCCCGCCATCCTCAAGCGGGTGGGCTTCAAGAGCCTGGATGAGATGTATGCCGCCATTGGTTACGGCGGTTATACCTCCCTGAAGGCCGTCAACCGCATCCGGGATGAACTGATCCACATGTCCAAGGCTGCCGCTGTGGAAAAAGCGGCGGCGGAGGCTGCCGCCGCGGCGAAGGCGGCCAAGGAGGCCAGCGAGGCAAAGACGGCCGCTCCCAAGCGGGTCAAGAGCGAAAAAGGCATCGTGGTGGAGGGCCTCTCCAACTGCCTGGTAAAGTTCTCCAAATGCTGCACGCCGGTACCCGGCGACGAGATCGTCGGCTTTATCACCAGAGGCTACGGCGTCAGTGTCCACCGCAAAGACTGCCCCAATGCCGACCCCAGCCGCCGCAGTGCCGGTGATGAAGGCCGGTGGATCAAGGTCTCCTGGGGCGAGGATATCAATGAGTCCTATGCTACCTCCCTGGAGGTGGTCTGCAAGGACCGTGCCAACCTTCTGGTGGATATCTCCACTGTCCTCAGCTCCAGCAAGGTCAATGTCTCCAGCATGAATGTCCATTCCACTGCGGACGGCTTTGCCATCTTCTATATCACCATCAACGTCACGGACGCCAAACAGCTGGATCAGGTGATGCGCAAGCTCCACCAGATCTCCAGCGTCATGAAGGTCAACCGTCCGGCGGGCTGATGCCGGGTGAGTACCGGGAAAGGAAATCAACTATGAGAGCAGTTCTGACACGGGTCCGTTCCGCCTCCGTCACCATTGACGGTAAGGTCAACGGTGCCATCGGCCAAGGCTACCTGATTCTTCTGGGCGTGGGCCATAACGACACGGAGGAAGTGGCCCTGAAGCTGGCGGATAAGGTGTGCAACCTGCGGATCTTCCGGGATGAAAACGACAAGATGAATCTGAACTTGGAGCAGGTGGGGGGGAGCATCCTGGTGATCTCCCAGTTCACTCTCTACGCCGACACCTCCAGCCGCCGCCCGGGCTTTACCGGTGCGGCCAAGCCGGATCTGGCGGTCCCCCTGTATGAAGCCTTTATGGCCCGGTGCCGGGAGCGGGGCTTTACCGTGGAGCACGGGGAATTCGGCGCTGATATGCTGGTGACCTCTGAGAACGAGGGCCCGGTGACGATTATTTTTGATACCGAGGCATAGGGAGGCTGCGGGGTCTGCCCGGCCCCGCCAAAAAAGGATAAGGAGCAATACGATGTACTTTGATACCATAGAGGTAGCCCCTCTGATGACCAACTGTTACCTCATCGGCGATGAAACAGCCGGTGTATGTGCGGTGGTGGACCCCGGCGGATCACCGGAACGGGTGCTGGATATGATCCGCCGCAGCGGCCTCACGCCGGAGATGATCCTCCTGACCCACGGCCACTATGACCATGTGCGGGCCATCCCTGCGCTGCTGGAGGTCTATCCCGATCTGCCGGTGTATATCCATGAAAAGGAGCTGTGCCCGGCGGATGACCTGAAGGACCGCTACCATATGCCCCACAAGGGGAAAAACCAGCGGACCTATGGGGAGGGGGATACGGTGGCTCTGGGCAGCCTTACGTTCCATGTGCTGGATACCCCCGGCCACTCCGCCGGATCGGTGACACTGCTGGTGGATGATGTGATGCTCTCCGGCGATACCCTGTTTGCCGGTACCTGCGGCCGTTGGGACCTGCCCGGCGGCAGCGGTGAGGCGCTGATGGCCTCTCTGGCACGGCTGTACCGCCTGGAAGGGGACTACAAGGTCTGCCCCGGCCACGGTGGCGCCTCTACCCTGGAGCGGGAGCGCCAGGATAACAGCTATATGCGTCAGGCGGTGGAAGGATGAAGTTGGAAATTCGGGGCAGCGACCACGAATATAAATATGTAGTGGAGCAGAGCCTGCTGGCCCTGTTTCCTCAGGAACGGCCGGTATATGAGCCGGTGGATCGGGAAAATGACCAGCGCTGGGCAGTGATCACCCTCCGGGAGGAGGGGGACCAGTGCCAGGTCACTGTGGAGCTGGGCTGGGACGGCGTATCCGCTCCGGCCAGCATTACCGTGGACCTCTCCGGGAACGACTATGCCCGGGAAGGCCAGCGTCGCCGGGGTATCGGGATGTGCTTTTTCCGGGCTGCCAAGGCGGTCACCGGCATCACGCCCCCCTGGGGCAGCCTCACCGGTATCCGTCCGGCCAAGGTGGCTGCGGAACTGCTGGAGCAGGGCCGTACCCCTGAGGAGGCGGAGCATGCCCTGGAGGAGATCTACTTTGTCACCCCCCAGCGCGCCCGGCTCTGTATGGACGCGGCTCTGGCGGCCCAGCGGGCGGAGGCCCTGCTGGAGGAGAAGGACATCTCCCTCTACATCTGCATCCCCTTTTGCCCCACCCGCTGCGCCTACTGCAGCTTTGTCAGCAACAGCGTAGAGAAATCCTTCCACCTGGTGGAGCCCTATCTGGAGGCCCTGGGCCGGGAGATCGAGGCCGCCGCGGCCCTGGTGAAGGACCTGGGCCTGCGGGTCCGCTCCTTCTACATGGGCGGCGGTACGCCTACCACCCTCACCGCTCCCCAGATGGACCGGCTTCTCACCGCAGTGGAGTCGGCCTTTGATATGAGCGCCTCGGTGGAGACCACCGTGGAGGCCGGAAGGCCGGACACCATCACCCGCGAGAAGCTGGAGGTGCTGCGCCGCCACGGCGTCAGCCGGGTCAGTGTCAACCCCCAGACCATGGAGGAGCACGTGCTCCGGGCCATCGGCCGCCGTCACACAGCGGATCAGATCCGTGAGGTAATGGCCCTGGTGACCGCCATGGGCTTCCCCCACGTGAATATGGACCTGATCGCCGGGCTTCCGGAGGACACACCGGAGGGGTTCCGGCGGAGCCTGGACGAGGTGATGGCCTTCGGCACCGACAACATCACCGTCCATACCCTCAGCCTCAAAAAGGGAAGCCGCATCACCCTGGAGGGTACCCGCATCCCCACCGTGGACGAGGTGGGGGAGATGCTGGACTACGCCAACGGCGCTCTGCGTGCCGGCGGCTTTGCCCCCTATTACCTCTACCGGCAGAAGTACCAGTCCGGCAGCTTTGAGAATACGGGCTGGTGCCAGAATGGCGGCGAGGGATGGTACAACATTTTCATTATGGAGGAACTCCACTCCATCCTCAGCCTGGGGGCCGGCGGCTCCACCAAAATGGTCAGCCCCGCCCGGGACCGGATCGAGCGGGCATTCAACTGCAAGTTCCCCCAGGAGTATATGCAGCGTCCGGAGAAGATCGCGGAAAATCAGCGCGCTTTCCGGGCATTCTATGAGCAGATGGGGTGAAGCCCCGTCCCGGAAGAAAGGAGCATGCTATGGCGTATTCCCTGAAAGAGATCAACGAAGCCGTCTGCAGCGACCCCAAGGGGTTCGTGGAAGAGTGTGACGCGGCGTATAATAAGAAGATCGAAGCGGCAGCCCGCCGTATTGCGGAAAACCGGACCAAGTCCCGGATCGTGCTGCTCTCCGGACCTTCCGGAAGCGGCAAGACCACCACGGCCAAGAAGATCGAGGCCAAGCTGGAGGAGATGGGCATCCAGTCCCACGCCATCTCCATGGACAACTACTTCCAGACGGTGGACCCGGAGACAGCTCCCCGGAACCGGGAGGGCCTTATCGACTATGAGTCTCCCTTCTGCCTGGATATGGATCTGCTCAACCGCCACTTCAAGATGCTGGACCAGGGGGAGAAGATCCACATCCCCAAGTTTGAGTTTGCCCGGCAGATGCGCTCGGCCATCAAGAGCAGCCCCCTGCGGCTGGGCAAGGATGAGATCGCTATTTTCGAGGGTATCCACGCCCTCAACGATATCATCACCGGCAAGAACCCCAACGCCATGAAGGTCTATATCTCCGCCCGTTCCAACGTGGTGGATGAGAGCGGCAAGGTGGTGTTCAAGGGTACCTGGATGCGTCTGGCCCGGCGCACCGTCCGGGACGCCAAGTTCCGTGCCTGGGAGCCCTCCGTCACCATCAAGATGTGGGCCAACGTCCGCCGGGGAGAGAAGCTCTATATTTCCCCCTTCAAGGACAACGCAGATATCCAGTTCGACAGCTCCCTGCCCTATGAGGTCAGCGTCATCAAGAACTTCGCCCTGCCTCTCTTTGAACAGCTGACGCCGGAGATGGAGCGCTATGAGGAGATCGGCCATTTGCTGGAGGCCTATCCCAAGTTCATGGAGCTGGATGAGAAATATGTAGAGCCGGACTCCCTGATCCGGGAGTTTATCGGCGGCGGAATTTACGACGATTAAGGCCCGCTGAGGGCAGAACATGAGGGAGGAATCCGATTATGGCCATTCGATTTGATAAAGAACTGTGGGACCGGCTGCTGCACCGGACCAAAACCACCGCCGCCGGCGCGGCGGAGGCCGCCAAGACCGGCGCCGCCATTGTGGGACAGAAGGCGGAGGAGACCCTGGCCTGCGCCAAGCTGCGGGGTACCATCCGGGAGCTGAAGGGGGAGATCGACCGCCAGCTGCGCTCCGCCGGGTCGCTGGTGTATGCCACCCATCAGGGCAACCCCTCCGACAGCGATGAGCTCCAGGCCATCCTGGAGCGGCTGGACGCCCTGAACCGGGATCTGAAGGATGCCCAGCGGGAGCTGAAGATTCTCAAGGGCGCCCTGTTCTGCGATGTGTGCGGAGCGGAAAACGCCGCCACAAACGTCTACTGTCAGGAGTGCGGTCAGCCTCTGAGCCGTCTGTAAGCGCCGTCTCACAATCCAAGGCAGGCATGACCGGCCGGGATAGGTCGTATACTTTCCTGGGGGCTGTGCCGCCTAATACGAGCAATGAAGAGGTTATTCCATGTCCAAAGAAAAGAAACAGTCCTTTATGGGCGGCGTTACGGTGATGGCGATTTCCACCGTATTTGTCAAGATCTGCGGCGCCCTGTACAAAATCCCTCTGAATAACATCCTGGGGGATGAAGGCGTCACCCATTTCATGAGCGCCTACAACATCTACGCTTTCCTGCTGACGCTGTCCACCGCCGGACTGCCTCTGGCTTTGAGCAAGCTGATCAGCGAGGCCAATGCCACTGGCCGGCGCAATCAGATGCGCCGCTGCTTCAACACCGCCATGGGCCTCTTTGTGGCCGTAGGCGCTGTGGGCACCGCCGCCATGCTCATTTTCACCGAAGAGCTGGCGGACCTTATGAACAACTCCATGGCCTACTGGCCTATCAAGGCCCTGGGCGTGTCGGTGATCTGCGTGTCCATCATGTGCGCCTACCGGGGCTTTGCCCAGGGCCGGCAGAACATGGTGCCCACGGCCGTATCCCAGTTTATCGAGGCCTTTTTCAAGCTCCTGATCGGACTGCCTCTGGCTTGGTACATCATCCAGATGGGGAAACCTCTGGAGATCGGTGCCGCCGGCGCTATTGTGGGCGTCAGCGCCGGTACGGTACTGGCTATGCTCTACATGATCATCAACTATCGCCGTCATCGGGGCCCCATCCTCTGGGGCAGCGATACCCCTCAGAGCTACAGCACCATCCTCAAACGCCTTTTGTGGCTGGGTATCCCCATCACCATCGGTCAGGCGGGTATGAGCCTTCTGAACCTTCTGGATCAGACCATCATCCTGGGACAGCTCCAGAACGTCCTGGGCCTGGCGGAGAAGGAAGCTGCCGCCCTCTATGGACAGTACACCTTCTCCAGCACCCTCTTTAACCTGCCTGCCTCCTTCCTGCCCGCCGTGGCGGTCAGCCTGATCCCCGCCATTTCCGTGGCCGTGGCTCGGAATGAGCATGGGGAGATCAACCGGGTGGTCACCACCAGTTTCCGGCTCATCGCCATGCTGGCGATCCCTGCCGGTGTGGGGCTGTCGGTGCTGGCAGGCCCTATCCTGCAGCTGCTCTATCCCGCCCAGGCGGAGGCGGCGGCTGCCGCTACGTATCACCTGCAGCTGCTGGGTGTTGCCTCCATTTTCGTGTGCGTGATGCTGCTGACCAACTCCATCATGCAGGCCCACGGCAAGGTGCAGCTGCCTATCTATACCATGCTTTTGGGCGGCGCTGTCAAGGTGGGTATCAACTATGTGCTGGTGGGGAATCCTGACATCAACATCAAGGGCGCTCCCATCGGCACTCTGGTGTGCTACGGCCTGATCGCTCTGGTGAATCTGGTCATCGTCTGGCGGCTGCTGGAGGATAAGCCCAACTACCTGAAGATATTCGTAAAGCCTCTTCTGGCCTCTGCCATTATGGGAGCCACCGCATGGGCTGTCCATGGCCTGTGTGCCCGCCTGTTTACCGGCGGCTATGTCAAGGAGAGCCTGGCTACATTGGTGGCGATCGGCGCTGCAGTGGTCGTATACCTGATCCTGGTGCTGGCTCTGCGGCTCATTACCCGGGAGGATCTGAAGATGATCCCCAAGGGCGATAAGATCGCCGCTATCCTGCGAATCCGCTGATTTTGTCCTAAAGAGTCCCACTTTTTTCGGTAGATTCATACTTTTCACGGATAAAATCCTTGCAACTGAGGAAAAAGTATGATAGATTAGTTGTGCATATTGTAAAACAGGGCGCTGCCCTTGACAAAAGAAATGGTAAAGGAGAACATTTCACAATGAATAAGGCTGAACTGATCAATGCGGTAGCAGAAAAGGCTGCCCTGTCTAAGAAGGATTCCGAGGCTGCTGTCAACGCCGCGCTGGAGGCCATTGCCGGCGCCCTGACCGAGGGTGAGAAGGTGCAGCTGGTGGGCTTTGGCTCTTTTGAGGTGAAGAAGCGGGAAGCCCGCGTGGGCCGCAACCCCAAGACCAAGGAGGAGATCCAGATCCCTGCCTCCAAGGTTCCCGTGTTCAAGGCCGGCAAGGCCCTGAAGGACGCTGTGGCGGAGTAAGATAAATGTTCAGCGGGGCGCGGCAACGGCCGCGCCCCGCCTGTTTTGGTAAAGGAGAAGAGCCTTATGCGGCTGGATAAATATTTGAAGGTCTCCCGTCTGATCAAGCGCCGGACGGTGGCCAATGAGGCCTGCGACAATGAGAGAGTCACCGTCAACGGCAAAGTGGCCCGTGCCTCCTATGAGGTAAAGACGGGGGATGTGATCGCCATCCGTTTTGGAGAACGGGTGCTGTCTGTGGAAGTGGTGTCGGTCCAGGAGAATGCCGGGAAAGCCGATGCCGCGGCCATGTATCGTGAGATATAAGACCATTGGGAAACAGGCATAAATCGGACAGACCTCCCATATACATCTAGGGAAGATGGATATGGGAGGTCTTGCTATGCCCTATGAAGAGATGACAGGAATGCAGCACCGCTTGGAGCTGAATGGCCGGGAGCGGCTGGTGGTGTCCGGCGTAGAGGAAGTGGAGCGGTTTGACGAGGAGGAGATCGTCATGGTCACCACTGCCGGAGTTCTGGTGGTGGGCGGAAATAATCTGCACATCGGCAAACTGAATCTGGACGGCGGGGAGCTCCATGTGGACGGCACGATCCATACCCTGCTCTATGAGGACAATGCGCCGTCTGCCAGCCGGGGCGGTTTCCTGCGGCGTCTGTTGGGCTGATGGGGAATTGTATTTCGGAGCAGCTGGCCCTGTTCCTGCGTTCTGTGCTGCTGGGCGGTGTGCTGGGATTGCTTTATGATCTGCTGCGGCCGTTCCGCCGCCTGGGCAGGGGGTTTTGGAACGGCCTTCTGGATACGGTATACGGCCTGGTGGCGGTATCCGGTGTGTTTTTCTTTGTGATGGCCGGCGACGGGGAACTGCGGGTGTTCATCCTGATGGGGATATTGGGAGGAGCCGTGCTGTTTTTCTGCCTGCTCAGCCACCTTATGCGGCCTGTTTGGGACTTCTGGGCATCAATATTTCTGAAACCTGTGCTGTGGGCAAAAAATTTTTTGGTGAAATGCTGGAAAAATTTCAAAAAACTCTTTTCTTTTTCCCAAAAGTGGTTTACAATAATGTTCACACAACGGCGGAAGCCCCAGGAAAAGTCTGATGGAAGAGGAGAAGATGAGATGGCCGGCGATTCCAAGAAGCAAACGCAAAAAGCAGCCAAAAAGCGGCCCAGCGGAAAGCTGACGGCGATCATTCTCCTGGCACTGTTCCTGGGGGTCGGCATCCAGTTTTTGAACATGTATGGCCGCCTCCAGCAGGCAAAGGAGGAGGAGGCCACCTATGCCGCGCAGCTGGCGGATCTCCAGGAGACCAATGAGAAGCTGGCGGAGGATATTGCCAACAGCCAGGATCCGGAACTGATCGGCCGGGTTGCCCGGGAGGATCTGGGCATGGCGGCTGCGGGAGAGAAGATCTTCCGGTTTTCCAACTGAACAGGGAGCGGAGGGCGTATGCCCTCCGCTTTTTTGCATCCAGAGGGGAGAAAATAAAAAAGAGCCGCTGCGCACGGCAGCGGCCCAGGCGGGTGGGATATTGGAAAGCTTCCAACTGTATTGTACAGCTTGGCCCGTCCCGTGTAAATAGGAGCTTTTGCCGGATCGGGGGAGCTTTTGGCGAAACGGGGCGAAGGGGGCTTTCTGCCCACTAAGGAATGGATAAAATAACCACTGTGCCGGCGAATTTGGAAAAATAGTTCTGTACAAGCCTGCCGGGAAATGGTACAATAGAACTACCCAAACAAGGGGAAGCAAGAAAGGAGCGATTTTATGAAGTTCACATTTACCTGCAAGAAGGTAGCCCTCAACGACTCCGTAAAAGAGTACGCCGAGAAGAAGATCTCCAAGCTGGATCGTTACTTCCGGGAGGATGCCGACGCACTTGTGACCTTCGCGGTGGAAAAGGATAACCGCTGTGTGGTGGAAGTTACCATTCGCGGCGGCGGCACCATTTTCCGTGCTCAAGAGGAGACCAAAGATGGTGATATCCGCAGTATCATCGATGCTGCCTGTGCCACCATTGACCGGCAGATCCGTAAAAACCGCACCCGCCTGAGCAAGCGTCTGCGTCAGGACGCTCTTGTCCCCGATATGCCCGCTGAGTTCGATATCAAAGAAGAGCGGGAGTTCGAGGTGGTGCGTACCAAGCATATCGCGGTAAAGCCCATGACAGAGGAGGAGGCCATCCTGCAGATGAATCTGCTGGGCCACGACTTCTTCGTTTACCGCAACCCGGAACATGTGGTCTGCATCGTTTATCGCCGGAAGAACGGCGGCTATGGTCTGCTGGAGACCGACGGGATCGAGGAATAAGGATCTGGATCATGGCGCCGTCAGGCGCTGTGTGATATAGCAGGGAGGGCGGAGCCTACGGGCTCCGCCCTCGGTCTGTCCATGAAAAGAACTGTAAGAAGATAAGCGCTTCCATACATCTGTAAAAAAACCGGTGGTTTTTGCCCTGCGATGAAAAGGACTGTAAGTGTTTTCCGACAAATAGCAAGACCAAATTTTGTGAAACAGCTAGAAAATTTCAGAATTAAAGGGAGGTGTATTGACACAGGGACTGAAAGTGGATACAATGAAGCTGAACTTTGGAACCGCTTACATAAAAAGCGGTAAAAGATAGATCCATAGAAAACTCTGTGGAGAAGTATTCGAGGAGGAAAACAGCCATGAACCTGAAGATCCGAGATCATTACAAATACGCCGTGGCGTGCCCTACCAGCATGGGCGTGCGGATCACCCCCGACGACCGGATGGCCGTCCACAACAGCACCCACTTCTATATGCAGGCCACCAGCGCTGAGAGCAACGTGCTGAACATCGCCTCCTCTCTGGGCGAGCAGGGCCTGGTGCTGACCAAGTTCGTCAAGGGCAGCCCCGTGGCTACCTTCATCAAGAACCAGCTGCGTGCCCGGAATATCTGCTACGAGGGCATTGAGGTGGAGCAGGGCGGCCCCTGGGGCTACCGTCATCAGTTCAACATCGCTGACAGCGGCTTTGGTATGCGGGCTCCCCGGGTCTGGAACGACCGGGCCGGTGAAGTGGGCCGCACCCTGAGCATCGACGAGTTCGATATCCCCCGGATCTTCGGCGAGGAGGGCGTGGCCATCCTCCATGTCTCCGGCCTGATCGCTGCCATGAGCCCTGAGACCACCAAGTTCTGCCTGGAGGTGGCCAAGGCTGCCAAGCAGTACGGCACCCTGGTGAGCTTCGACCTCAACTACCGCGCCACCTTCTGGAAGGGCCGCGAGGAGGAGCTCAGCGAGGCCTTCCATCAGATCGCCTCTCTGGCGGACGTGCTGGTGGGCAACGAGGAGGACTTCCAGCTGTGCCTGGGCTTCACCGGCCCCGAGGCCGGCGGCAAGGACCTCTCCGCCAAGATCGACAGCTTCAAGGCTATGATCCAGCAGGTGAAGGCCAAGTACAGCAATGCCCAGGTCTATGCCACCACTCTGCGTCAGGTCATCAGCGCCAATGAGCACCTGTGGGGCGCTCTCATGCTGGCGGACGACCAGTGGTACGTGGAGGAGCCCCGTCCCATCCCCGTGATGGACCGCATCGGCGGCGGCGACGGCTTCACCGGCGGCCTGCTCTACGGTATCCTGAAGGGCTGGGAGGCTGCCAAGTGGGTCCAGTTCGGCTGGGCTACCGGTGTTCTCGCCACCACCAGCCTCAACGACTATGCGGAGCCTGCTGATGAGAAGCAGGTCTGGGATATCTACGCCGGCAATGCCCGGGTCCAGAGATAAGGGAGGAACAAGCAGTATGAAGAAAGCGGATATCGGCCTGGTAGGCCTGGCGGTCATGGGTGAAAACCTGGTAATGAACATGGAGTCCAAGGGCTTCACCGTGGCCGTATACAACCGTACCACCGAGAAGGTGAAGAACTTTGTGGAGGGCCGGGCTGCCGGTAAGAACATCATCGGCACCTACTCCATCGAGGAGCTGGTGGAGAACCTGGAGAAGCCCCGGAAGATCATGATGATGGTCAAGGCCGGCGCTGCCGTGGATCAGCTCATCGACCAGCTGATCCCCCATCTGGAGGCAGGCGACATCCTCATCGACGGCGGCAACAGCCACTTCCCCGACACCATCCGCCGCACCCAGTATGTGGAGAGCAAGGGCCTTCTGTACATCGGCACCGGCGTGTCCGGCGGCGAGGAAGGCGCCCTGAAGGGCCCCTCCATGATGCCCGGCGGCTCCCCCGCCGCATGGCCCTATGTCAAGCCCATCTTCCAGGCCATCTGCGCCAAGGTGGAGGATGGCTCCCCCTGCTGCGACTGGGTGGGTGAGAACGGCGCCGGCCACTTTGTGAAGATGGTCCACAACGGCATCGAGTACGGCGATATGCAGCTGATCTGCGAGGCTTACCAGCTGATGCGGGACGGCCTGGGCATGAGCGCCGAGGAGATGCATGAGGTCTTTGCTGAGTGGAACAAGACCGAGCTGGACAGCTACCTCATTGAGATCACCCGCGACATCCTGGGCTACAAGGATGAGAAGGGTGAGACCACCGTCAACTACATCCTGGACACCGCCGGCCAGAAGGGTACCGGTAAGTGGACCGGTATTGCCGCTCTGGACGAGGGCGTGCCTCTGACCCTCATCGGCGAGGCTGTGTTTGCCCGGTGCCTGTCCGCCATGAAGGAGGAGCGTGTGGCGGCCTCCAAGGTGTTCACCAAGGAGATTCCCGCTTTCACCGGCGATAAGGCCGCCTTTATCGAGAACATCCGCAAGGCCCTCTACGCCAGCAAGATCATCTCCTACGCTCAGGGCTACACCCTCATGCGTACCGCTGCCAAGACCTACAACTGGAACCTCAACTACGGCGGCATCGCCCTCATGTGGCGCGGCGGCTGCATCATCCGCAGCGTGTTCCTGGGCAAGATCAAGGAAGCCTATGACAAGGACCCCAACCTGGTGAACCTGCTGATGGACGACTACTTCGGCGAGACCATCAAGGGCCTCGTTCCCGCCTGGCGCGAGGTGGTGGCTTACGCCGCCAAGGCCGGTATCCCCATGCCTGCCTTCTCCTCCGCCCTCAGCTACTTTGACGGCTATACCACCGCCAGCCTCCCCGCCAACCTCCTCCAGGCTCAGCGGGACTACTTCGGCGCCCACACCTATGAGCGCATCGACCAGCCCAGAGGTCAGTTCTTCCACACCAACTGGACCGGCCACGGCGGCAGCACTACCGCCAATACCTATCAGGCGTAAAAACCACTGACTATATGTTCTTTTTCTTTCAAGAAAAAGAACCAAAAAGAACTTTGCGCGAACGTTCCGTTCGCTGATAGAAAAAGAAAGGGGTATATCACAATGAAACTTCCTCTGAATGTTGATCTCAGCGGTAAAGTAGCTGTTGTTACCGGTGCAGGCGGCGTGCTGTGCGGTATGTTCTCCAAGGCTCTGGCCTCCGCCGGCGCCAAGGTGGCTGTGCTGGACCTGAACGAGGAGGCCGCTGAGAAGGTGGCGTCCGAGATCCGCGCCGATGGCGGCGTGGCCAAGGCCTATAAGTGCAACGTCCTGGAGAAGGAGTCCATGGAGGCCTGCCATCAGGCGGTGCTCCAGGATCTCGGCCCCTGCGACATCCTCATCAACGGCGCCGGCGGCAACAACCCCCGCGCCACCACCGACAAGGAGTACTTTGAGGTGGGCGACATCGACGCCGATACCAAGTCCTTCTTCGACCTGGAGCAGAAGGGTGTGGAGTTTGTCTTTAACCTCAACTTCATCGGCACCCTGGTGCCCACCCAGACCTTTGCCAAGGACATGGTGGGCCGTGAGGGCTGCAACATCCTCAACGTCAGCTCCATGAACGCCTACACCCCCCTGACCAAGATCCCCGCCTACTCCGGCGCCAAGGCCGCCATCTCCAACTTTACCCAGTGGCTGGCCGTCCACTTCAGCAAGGTGGGCATCCGTGTCAACGCCATTGCTCCCGGCTTCTTCTCCACCAAGCAGAACGCTGCCCTCCTGTGGAATGCCGACGGTACTCCCACCGCCCGCACCGGCAAGATCCTGGCCGCTTCTCCCATGGGCCGTTTCGGCGAGCCTGAGGAGCTGCTGGGCGCCCTGCTGTTCCTGCTGGACAACGAGGCCGCTTCCTTCATCACTGGTGTGGTGATCCCCGTGGACGGCGGTTTCTCCGCCTACTCCGGCGTGTAAGAGAAAACACAACATCAGCCCGGAGGCGGAGAGACCCGCCTCCGGGTACCCCTTATGGAGGTTACTATGGAGCAATTTACTTATGCGAAAACGGAGGCGGGCCTCTCTCCCGAGGAGATCCGTGCCGCCCTTCTCCGGTCCCTGGAGGGACGGGATCTCAAGCATGTCCTCATCATTCCCCCGGACTTTACCCGCTTCCACTCCAACGCCGGCTTTATCACCAATGTCTACTACCACACCCTCACCGAGCGGGGCTGTGAGGTGGATATTCTGCCCGCTCTGGGCACCCATGAGCCGGTGAGCCAGGAGCAGGCGGCGGCTATGTTTGGCGACATCCCCTATGAGAAGTTCATCCCCCACAACTGGCGTACCGACGTGGTGAAGATCGGCGAGGTGCCTGCCAGCTATCTGGAGGAGATCACCGAGGGCCTGTGGCACGATCCTGTCAGCGTGGAGATCAACCGCCTCATCATGGATGAGAAGTACGACCTCATTATTTCTCCGGGCCAGGTGGTGCCTCACGAGGTCATCGGCATGGCCAACCACTCCAAGAACCTGTTCGTGGGCGTGGGCGGCAGCGACATGATCAACAAGAGCCACATGGTGGGCGCCGTCTACGGCATGGAGCGGATGATGGGCAAGGACCACACCCCCGTGCGCAAGATCTTTGACTACGCCCTGGCCAAGTACCTCAAGGACCGGCCCATCCTCTTTGTCCTCACTGTTACCACCGCTCCCGGCGGCAAGATCCACACCCACGGCCTCTTTATCGGCGATACCCGTCTGGTGCTGGAGAAGGCCATCGCCCTGGCCCAGGAGAAGAACATCGACTTCGTGGAGACCGGCATCAAGAAGTGCGTGGTGTATCTGGACCCCAGCGAGTTCAAGAGCACCTGGCTGGGCAACAAGTCCGTCTACCGTACCCGTATGGCCATTGCCGACGGCGGTGAGCTGATCGTGCTGGCTCCCGGCGTGAGCAAGTTCGGCGAGGACGCCCAGGTGGACAAGCTCATCCGCAAGTATGGCTACCGGGGCCGCATCCACACCCTGGAGGAGTTTGAGAAGCCGGAGAACCAGGACCTGCGGGACAACATGGGCGCTGCTGCCCACCTGATCCACGGCTCCTCCGACGGCCGTTTCACCATCACCTACGCGGTGAAGAACATCACCAAGGAGGAGATCGAGGGCGTAGGCTTCCATGCCGCCGACTACGACGAGATGGTCAAGCGCTACGACCCGGAGAAGCTCTCCTACGGCTACAACACCCTGCCCGACGGCGAGGAGATCTATTTCATCCCCAACCCCGCTCTGGGCCTGTGGATCAATCGGGAGAAGTTCTGATATGGCGGTAAAGATTATTCTTCTGGACCTGGATGGTACCCTGCTGAACAAGGACAAGCAGATCTCGCCGGCCAACCGGGCCGCTCTGGAGCGGGCGGCAGCGGAAGGTGTGTACATCGTGCCCTCCACCGGCCGGTTTTACGACGGCATGCCTGCCGTGGTGCGGGAGCTGCCCTTTGTCCGCTATGTGGCTACCGTCAATGGCGCCCAGGTTTATGACGCGGTGGAGAAAAAGGTGCTGCACCGCTGTGAGATCCAGCCTGAGGCGGCAGAGCGGGTATTTGACCGGCTGGATACCCTGCCGGTGATCTACGACTGCTTTATGGACGGCTGGGGCTATATGGACGAGAAGAATTATGCCCGGATCGACCAGTTCATTTCCGACCCCCGGGTCAACCGCATGGTCAAGGAACTGCGCCGTCCTGTGGAGGACTTCCGGGGCTTTATCCGCCGGGAGAACCGCCCCCTGCAGAAGATCCAGATGTTCTTTACCGACATGGATCGCCGCAGGGAGGAGCTGGAGCGTCTGGCCCGGGATTTCCCGGACATGGCGGTGACCAGTTCCATCACCAACAACATTGAGATCAACGAAAAACACGCCAACAAGGGGGAGGCTCTGGGGTTCCTGTGCCGCCTGCTGGGCGTGGAGATCAAAGATACCATGGCCTTTGGCGACGGCAGCAACGACATGAGTATGATCCGGGCTGCCGGCATCGGCGTGGCCATGGCCAACGCCGACGAGGCTCTGAAAGCGGCGGCGGACTATATTACCGACACCAACGACGCCGACGGTGTGGCCAAAGCCATGGAGAAATTTTGCTTTCAACAAAACTGAGATAAGGAGAGATTCCCATTATGGATAACTTTAAGAATGTATTTTCCCTGGAGGGACGTACTGCTCTGGTAGTAGGCGGCGGCGGACTGGGCAAGCCCATTGCCCGGGCCCTGATGCAGAACGGCGCCGACATCATCATTGCCGACCTGAACCCCTCTGTGGCCGATGATCTGAAGGAGGAGTGCGCTGCTGAGGGCCGCAAGTTCTTCGGTGTGAAGGTCAACCTCCTGGATGCTGACAGCATCACCGCCATGGTGGCTGAGGCCAAGGAAAAAACCGGCCGCATCGACATCCTGGTCAACGCCGCCGGTATCAACATCCTCAAGCCCGCTGAGGAGTACGATGCTGCCGCCTGGGACAAGGTGCTGGGCATCAACCTCCGTGGCCTGCATCTGACCACCAGCGCCGTGGGCAAGGTCATGATCGAGCAGGGCTACGGCCGTATCCTCTCCATCTCCTCTGTCAAGGCCTTCATCGGCACCGACAGCGACTACTGCGCCTACTGCGCCAGCAAGGGTGCCGTCAACATGTACACCAAGCAGATCGCCTGCGAGTGGGGCCGTCACGGCATCACCTGCAACGCCATCGCCCCCACCTTCACCCGTACCCCCATCAACTCCTTCCAGCTGGATGATCCCGTGTTCTACAACAAGCTGGTGGAGCGCATCCCCCGTGGCCGCATCTGCACCACCAAGGACCTGGGCTGCGCCGCTGTGTTCCTCTGCAGCGATGCTGCTGAGTTTGTCACCGGCCAGATCCTCTGCGTGGATGGCGGTATCACTGCCAAGCAGTAATCATTACCGTAACAGAAAAAGATCCGTCTGTGGATACCCACAGACGGATCTTTTTTTCGTGTGTGATTCAGCCATCCAGATTGATATTGCTGCGGCTGTTGCGAAGCCGTGCCATGGCCCGGGCCAGCATAGCCTGGTTGGCCCGGAACTGTGCCTGGCTGTGGCTCTGGCGCAGAGCTTCCTCCGCCTGGCGGCGGGAGCGTTCCGCACGGTTGCGGTCCACATCCTCCGGCCATTCGCATGTCTGGGCAAAGAGGATGGTACGGTGCGGGGAGACCTCCATATAGCCTTCGGAGTTGACAGCCTCACGCCATTGCCCGTTCTGCTTGATCTTCACGGTGCCGGGCCGCAGTACCACCAGCATAGGGGCGTGGCCTTTGAGGATCGTCCACTCGCCATCGCTGGCGGTAAAGGTAAGCGCCTCGATTTCCCCGGAGAAGAAACGGTGCTCCGGCGTCAGGATCTCAAAGGGAAAGGTGCTCTCAGCCATTTTTGCTCATCTCCTTGGCCTTGTCAATGGCCTCGTCGATATCGCCCACCATAAAGAAGGCGCTCTCCGGCAGATCGTCCACCTCGCCGTCCACAATGGCTTTGAAGCTGCGGATGGTGTCCTTCAGGGGGACAAACCGTCCGGGCTTGCCGGTGAAGGTCTCTGCCACGTTCATGGGCTGGGACAGGAACTGCTGGATCTTACGGGCACGGTAGACCACCTTGCGGTCCTCCTCGCCCAGCTCATCCATACCCAGGATGGCGATGATATCCTTCAGCTCGTTGTAGCGCTGGAGGCACTCCTGGACCCGGCGGGCCACCTCGTAGTGCTCCTTGCCTACGATGGCGGGGTCCAGGATACGGGAGCTGGACTCCAGGGGGCTCACTGCCGGGTAAATGCCCATCTCCGCAATGTGGCGGGAGAGAACGGTAGTGGCGTCCAGATGGGAGAAGATAGTGGCAGGAGCGGGGTCCGTCAGGTCGTCAGCAGGGACGTAAATGGCCTGGACGGAGGTGATGGAGCCGTTGCGGGTGGAGGTGATGCGCTCCTCCAGTTCGCCCAGCTCCTCAGCCAGGGTGGGCTGATAGCCTACGGCGGAGGGCATCCGGCCCAGCATAGCGGACACCTCGTTGCCTGCCTGGACGTAGCGGAAGATGTTGTCGATGAAGAGCAGCACATCCTGGTTCATCTGGTCCCGGAAATATTCCGCCATGGTAAGGCCGGTGAGGGCCACACGCATACGGGATCCCGGGGGTTCGTTCATCTGGCCGAAGGCCATGGCGGTCTTGGTGATAGCGCCGGAGGACCGCATATCGTGGATCAGGTCGTTGCCCTCACGGCTGCGCTCACCGACGCCGGTAAATACGGAGTAGCCGCCGTGCTGCTTGGCGATGTTGTAGATCAGCTCCATGATCAGCACGGTCTTGCCTACGCCGGCGCCGCCGAACAGGCCGATCTTACCGCCCTTGGCGTAAGGAGTCAGCAGGTCGATGACCTTGATGCCGGTCTCAAAGAATTCGATTTTGGGGTTGAGCTCCTCATACACAGGAGCTTTGCGGTAGATGCCCCAGCGCTCGCCGTCCATAGGCTTGCCGCCGTCAATGGGATTGCCCAGCACATCCACCACACGTCCCAGGGTCTGTTCCCCCACGGGGACCTGGATGCAGCTGTGGGTGTTGGTCACCTTCATGCCGCAGCTGAGGCCATAAGTGGCTTCCAGCGCGATGCAGCGGCACTCGCCGGGGCCGGAATGGGCGGCTACCTCCATGTGGATGCCGCTTTCGGTGACTACCAGATCGTGGAGCTTCCACTGCTCCTGAGGGGGATAGAGCACGGTCAGTACAGGACCGGAAATTTGGGAAATAATCGCCTCCTGGAGTGTCACCTCCATGTCGTTCGCCTCCTTGTGGTTAGGTTTCTCTGCTGTCAGAGCCAGACTGGCGCCGCTGATCTCGGCGATCTCATTGGTGATCTGGGTCTGGCGGGCCATGTTCAGGTCCAGGCTCAACTGCTTGAGAAGCTCATCTGCGTTGCGGGTGGCGCTTTGCATGGCGTTCATACGGGAATAGTGCTCAGACGCATAGGACTGGACCAGCGCGTCGTAAATGCGGGAGATCAGGAACTGGGGTACCAGCTGATCAAACAGTTCCTGGGGAGAGGGGTTGTAGATCACCTCTGTGAGCCGCTCCTCCGCCCGGATGTTCTGGAAATCCGTCAGGCGGATAGGCAGCAGACGCTTCATACGGGGTTCCAGCACCGGGCGCCCATCTTCGCCGCAGTAGAGGGTGAAGAAAATGCAGATCTCATCGGTGCGGTTGGCGTCAAAGGACTCCATCACGTGATAAGCCAGCTGGGTGGCGTTGTAGAGGGAGGGGTCCTGAGCAGTGCCTGCCACTTCATACTCCGGTTCGATTCCCCGCTTGCGGAAGAACTGGGTGGCGATCATGCCCACCGTGACGATATAGTAGTCGGACTTCTGCTTCTGGATCTCCTGGTAGGCCATGTTCAGGATGTTGTGGTTGTAGCTGCCTGCCATCTCCTTATCGCCGGCGATGACAATATAGGCCCGGCGGTGACCACGGTGGGTCCGGAGATAGGGGTGATCCACTTCCTGGGAGGACTCCAGAATGTCCTTCATGGTGGACTGGAGCCGCTGGTAGTAAGCGTTGTTGTAGGGAATATGGTTGGTAAACTTCTTCATGCGGGCCGAGGAGACCATCTGCATGGCGCTGGTGATTTTACGGGTTTGGCTGATGGCGTCGATGTGGTGCCGGATCTCGCTGACACTCTCCATAGGCTACGCCTCCCAGCGGGCCGCAAAGGCCGTAATGGCCTGCTCCAGCGGTTTGGACAGATCTTCGGGCAGCTCCTTGCCCTGGTCGATAGCGGACATGATCTGGCTGTTGTCGCTCCACAGCCACTCCAGAAGCTTGCGGGAGAAGGTGGTCACCTGGTTTACCGGGATGTTCTGAAGGGCGTCGATCTGCAGAGCCTTGAGGAGGGCCACCTGCTCGGAGAGCTTGAGGATCTGTTCCCGAGGCTGCTTGAGCAGCTCCGTCATCCGCTCGCCCTGATCCAGAAGCTTCTTGGTGGCGGCATCCACATCGGCGCCGAACTGGGCGAATACAGCCATGTCGCGGTACTGGGCCACCTGCAGCCGGAGGCTTCCGGACACGGCCTTCATAGCACCGTACTGGGCGGCACGGCCCACACGGGACACACTCAGGCCCACGTTGACCGCCGGCCGCACGCCGGCGTGGAACAGCTCGCTCTCCAGATAGATCTGGCCGTCGGTAATGGAAATCACGTTGGTGGGGATATAGGCGGAGATGTCGCCTGCCATGGTCTCGATGATAGGCAGGGCAGTCATAGAGCCGCCGCCCTTTTCCGGGGACAGGCGGGCTGCCCGCTCCAGCAGACGGGAGTGGAGATAGAACACATCGCCGGGGTATGCCTCACGGCCGGAGGGACGGCGCAGCAGCAGGGACATGGTACGATAGGCCACGGCGTGCTTGCTCAGGTCGTCGTATACCACCAGGGTATCCTGGCCCTGGTACATGAAGTACTCCGCCACGGCACAGGCGGCGTAGGGGGCCAGATACTGCATGGCGGCACTGTCGGCGGCGGTGGAGGCCACCACCACGGTGTGCTCCAAGGTACCGCTCTCCTGCAGGGTGTGGACCAGGTTGGCCACGCTGGCGGCCTTCTGGCCGATGGCGCAGTAGACACAGATCACGCCGGTGTCCTTCTGGTTGGCCATAGCGGAGAGGGCAATGGAGGTCTTACCGGTCTGCCGGTCGCCGATGATCAGCTCACGCTGACCACGGCCAATGGGGATCATACTGTCCACCGCCAGTACGCCGGTTTCCAGAGGGGTATCCACCGGGGCACGGTCCATAATGGCGGGTGCAGGGGCTTCCACGGGACGAAATTCCCGGGTGTGGAGGGGCATACCGTCCAGAGGACGGCCGATGGGGTCGATGACCCGGCCCAGCAGCTCCCGGCCTACGCCGATATCGGCTACGCGGCCGGTGCCCTGAACAGGTGCCCCGGGGTGTACGGTGTCGCTGCGGCTGAAGAGGGCGGCGCTGACGCCGTCCAGTCCCAAATCCAGGGCGATACCATAGACGTTGTTCTCAAATTCCAGCAATTCGCCGTACTCCGCCCGGCTCAGGCCGGAGATCCGCACGATGCCGTCGGCACAGCTCTGGACTGTACCGTATTCATAGCTGACCATTTCCGGATGGAAATCTTTCAGCTTATCCTGTAAAAACTTTCCCAGAGTTGCTTGATCAAAATTCAGCATGGACAGCCTCCCGTTACGCCAGCTTCTGCTGCATGGCCGTCAGCTGGGTAACATAGCTGAAGTCGTAGACTTTCCCATCCACCAAGGCGGCAAAACCGCCGATGAGGGAGGAGTCGATCTCAGTGGTAAGCTCCAGATGGCAGCCCAGCAGCCGCTCCAGACGGTCGATAATAGCGCTGAGCTCCTTGTTGTCGCAGGGGGCAGCCAGCTTGAGAACGCCTTTCCGGGAGCCGGTCTTGGTGCCGGTGCCCAGAAGGATGTTGCGGCGGGTCTGCTCGTCAAAGCGCAGGACACGGCTGGCCATATCCACGGCCAGATCCGCCAGTTCCTCCTTGACCTCGTCCATCGCCCGGCGCTTTTCCTCAGCAGCCTGGGCACGGGCCTCGGAGAGGATGTTGTCAGCCTGGACCCGGGCCTTGTCAATGTATTTCTGACCGGTGGTCTGAGCCGCCATACGGCCTTCAGAGAGCATTTTGTCGCAGGTGGCCTGTACGTCTACCAGACGGGCGTCATAGTCCGCCTTGATCTTCTCGGCCTCTGCCTGCAGTGCCTTGGCCTGCTCCATTTGAGCGGCGACACGTTCCTCACGACCCAGCATGAACTTGTGCACCGGCTTCCAGATCAGTACCCGCAGCAGGATATACAGAACCAGGATGTTGACAAGATGGATGGCAATGTCGATCGGATACAATTCCATGACAAGCCCTCCTTTACGCCATTGTGAAGATGATGATCAGGGCGGTAACGAAGCCGTAGATGGCGCAGGACTCCGTCAGAGCAAGGCCCATCATCAGGGAAGCGCTGATCTTGCCGGAGGCCTCCGGCTGGCGGGCGGTAGCATCGGCGGCCTTACCAGTGGCAAGGCCCATGCCCAAACCGGCAAAGGCGCAGGGCAGCAGGGCCAGAGCAGCAGCAATAGCAATCATTCCAGTAGTCATATTTAAGTTCCTCCGTTTTCGTTGTTCGGCCTACGGGGCGGGATCATTCCACCGCTTCTCCGATAAAGGTCAATGTCAAAGTGATAAAGATATAGGTTTGGATCAGGGGGTGGAATACGTTGAAATACAGCCCCAGTACGCTGGGGAACCCGATAGCGGCGTTGCCCAGAGCAAAATAGAGCAGATCCATGACGATCAGACCGCCCAGCATATTGCCGAAGAGACGGCAGGCCAGAGATACAGGCACCGCCAGCTCAGAGACGATCTTGATGGGGAAAACCACAGGCGTAGGCTTTGCCAGGGATTTGATCCGGCCCAGCACGCCTTTCTTCTTGATACCGTAGTAGTTGATCAGAACAAATGTTACCAGGGCCATGGAAAAGGTCATGGTAATGTCGGAAGTGGGGGCGCGGACGCCCAGCAGTTCCACCGCCGCACAGCTGACCATAAATACGGCCACCGTAAAGATGTAAGAGGGCAGGTAGTCGCCCAGGCCGCCGGTATTGGACTTGGTGAAGCTGCAGATATACTCCACACAGATCTCCAGGACATTTTGTATGCCGTGGGGCCGGTCAGTCATGCGGGGGACCACCAGCAGACGGATCAGCACGGCAATGACCAGCAGCACTGCCATCATGACCCATGTGACCAGCACAGTAGAGCTTATCGTAGTTCCGCCGATCTGGACACGTTCCGCCCAGATGCTGACAGAAAAATCTTCTGCCGGCTTGGTGCCCAGCAACAGCTGCAGCAGCCGTTCCACCAGACACCACAGCCCTGCCACGATCAGGATCGTGGGCCAGATCATCTGCTTTTTGGTGACCTGCCGGCCGGACGCAGCAGCTTGCGAAGAAATATGCCGCCGCCACAGAAAGCCGCCCGCCGCCATGGCCAGACCCAAAATCAGCAGTGCGTAACGCAACAACAGTTCAGGCAATGTGTTCAACCCTTCTTTCCCTTGCGCGCAGAGATAAATTTGACCACCGCACCGACGATGAGCAGAAAGGAGATCGTTACTGCACAGATCAGCAGATCTTCTTTGGCCGTAAAGGCGCACAGCAGCAGCCCGGCGAAAGGACAGAAAAACTGTCCTACCAGTGCCCAAATTTTCAGACTGTTTGTGCCCAAGGAGTTAACGGCCAGCAGCAGCAGAAAGAGCTGTACGCCGCCGAACACCACGCCTAAAAGAAAACCCAGCATGCGACCTCCCTCTCACCGGATACAGCCGGTGATCCTTTCCCCGTAAAACGCTCGATTTTTTTACATAGTGGGTTATAGCACTTTTTTCTCACCTGGTCAATGTTTTTTAGGGGGTAATGGGAGCGGATTCTATTAAGTTCACAAAAATTTCATAGCTTATAAAGAAAACTTGCGGCGCATTTCCAACAGGAAGAAAGGGATGCTTCCAGGTAAAAAAGGAAGAAAGGGGACATGTGTTGTACGCCGGCGGAGGACGAAGAAAAGCCGGCACGGTGCAGCCGTGCCGGCAAAGAGCAGAGATACCTATTTATAATTATGATACGGTCAGGTAGTGGTACCGATAAACAGCTTGGGTGTGAGGGTGATGCAGTCAGGCCGCTCGATCCCCTCCAACCGGTCGCACAGGGCTCTGGCGGCCTCCACCCCCAGAAGGCTCAGACCGGAGTCGGCGGAGGTGAGGACATACTGGGACAGCTTGCCTACCCAGGCATTGTTGAAGCCGGCCACCGCCACGTCCTGAGGGATCCGCAGGTTGTGCTCCAGCAGGCAGCGAACGCCGCCTAAGGCCACCACATCCTCAGAGAAGATCACAGCGGTGAAAGCTTCGCCGCTGGCCAGGATCTGCTCCACGGCGTTGAAGCCGCCGTCAAAGCCGGTAGGAGTGGTGTGGAAAACATGCTGCTGGGCGTAGCCGGGGAAATGACGGTTCATGGCGTTGCAGTAGCCCTCCTGCTTGCGCCGGGCGCTGTCGGTGTCCACGTCGCTGACATACAGGATGCGGGAGTGGCCCCGGGAGATCAGATGCTCCACAGTGATCTCGATGCCGTAGCGGTCGTCACACTGGATGGAGGAGACGTTTTCCCGGTTGAGAACACCGTTGACAAAGACGATCTTGGTGGAAGGGTGGTAGGTGTCAAGGGCCTGCTCGGTCTTTTCGTTCATAAACACGGAGCCGATGATAATGATACCGTCCACCCGGAAATCCCGCAGCATTTTGAAGGCCTCGGTGGGATCGGGATCATCGGTGTTGCAAAAGATGCAGCAGAACCCCTTCTTCCGCAGCTCCTGCTCGATGACGTAGGCAGTGCTGGTATAGTGGGTGTTGCGGATATCCTGCATGACGAGGCCCACCATGCGCATGGAGCTGGAGGCAAGGCCCCGGGCGATGCTGCTGGGCGTATAGTTGTACTTCTGCAGCACGGCTTCCACCCGCTTGCGGGTCTTGGGGCTGATATTCTGCTTATTATTGACGACCCGGGAGACAGTGGCGATGGAGACATTGGCCTCCTTGGCGATATCATATATATTCATGCCATCCCTCCTGAACGGCAGCGTAAAAGCTGCTGAAATAGCGTTTACATGATAAAGTGCTTACATATGGACTATGATACAAGTAATCTTCAGCGATGTCAACATAAAAGCGGTGAAAACAACTAAAAAATTTAAATGAATAGTTGACATGCAGGGGGATATGTGCTATTTATAGAAACAGAGAACAAGCCGCATTAATTGTAAGCGCTTTCTATATTGTGCCTGATTTGCGGTGCTCTGAAAGTGTTTTTCAGAAAGGAGCTGCGTTATGATTTACAGCTGCTGCGCCTCCCTTGGGATGCTGGACGCGGTGGAGCGCGCAGGGTATGAGCGGATCATTCTGCCGGGGACGGAGGTAGCTGCCTGGTCCGACGGGGAATTGACTGCCGTGGTAGAGAGGCTGCGCCGCAGCCCGCTGACCTGTCGGGCTCTCAACAGCTTCTGTACGCCGGAACTGATCCTCTGCGGGCCCAACTACGATCCTGAGAAGGTGAAGGCCTATATTGACCGTCTGGCTCCCCGGGCGGCAGCTCTGGGGGCGGTGTACATTGGTGTGGGCTCTCCCAAGTCCCGCTCCATTCCCGATGGTTTTGATAAAGAGCTGGCTATGGAACAGTGGTGTGAGACCCTGACCATCCTCTGCGATGCCTGTGCCCCCCACGGGATCACAGTCCTTCTGGAGGCGGTGTGTGCCCTGGAGGGCAACTGGATGACCACCACCACTTCCGCTCTGGAGGTCGTGCGCCGGATGGGACGTGAGGACCTGCAGATCGTATTCGATACCTATCATGCCTTTATGATGGGTGAGGATGCCGCCCCCCTGAAGGAGGCTATGCCCCATGTCCGCCTGGTCCATGTGGCCCAGGACATCATTGGCCAGCGCCACTATCTGCGCTGGGAGAATTTTGGCGAGTACAAGGTCTATTTTGATGCACTGCTGGAAGCTGGATTCAACGGCGAAGTGGCAGTGGAGGCCTTTTACGACGATCCGGCGGAACAGCTGCCGGTTACTTTGAATATTATGAAGGCTCTCTGCGGAGAGGGCGGAAAGGAAGAACTATGAGCAAGGAATTTCTGGTAGTACTGGTGGATGACAATGCCCATGAGGCGATCCTGGACGAGGAGCGCAAGGAGCTGGAGGCGGTAGGCGGTACCATTCGCGCGGTGGACTGCTTCTCTGAGGAAGATATCATTGCTGCCGCCAAGGATGCCGACGTCCTCACCACTGACCATGCTCCCATTACCCGCCACATCCTGGAGTCCCTGCCCAACCTGAAGGCAGTCATTCGCCGGGGCGTAGGCTTTGACGTGGTAGATCTCCAGGCCGCTACCGACAACGGCGTGGTGGTCATCAATATCCCCACCTTCTGCGGCGAGGAAGTGTCCAACCACGTGCTGATGTTCCTCCTGAACACCGCCAAGAAGTTCACCCTCCTCAGCAGCCTGACCAAGGCCGGCAAGTGGAAGGAGGCCAAGGACGCCCAGAAGCCCATGGCCTGCATCCACGGGGAGACCCTGGGTATCGTTGGCTGCGGCCGTCTGGGCCAGATGGTGGCCAAGAAGGCCAAGGCTCTGGGTATGCGCGTCATCGGTTACGACAGCTACCTGCCCCAGCACGTGTTTGAGGAGATCGGCGTGGAGTCCGTATCCTTCGATCAGCTGCTCCAGGAGTCCGACTATGTGACCCTCCATGTGGCCCTCACCGATGAGACCCGCCACATGATGAACGCCGAGGCCTTTGCCAAGATGAAGCCCACCGCCACCCTGATCAACACCTCCCGCGGCCCCGTGGTGGACGAGCCCGCTCTGATCGAGGCCCTGCGCAAGGGCCAGATCGCCGGTGCCGGTCTGGATGTGTTTGAGCAGGAGCCCATTGATCCCGCCAACCCGCTGCTGGCTATGGATAACGTTCTGGTCATGCCCCACTCTGCCTCCTATTCCGAGGCTGCCTTCTCCCTGCTGCGCACCAACGCCGGTAAGGAAGAGGTCCGTATCGCTCAGGGCTCCATGCCTATGAATCTGGTGAACAAGGGCGTTACCCCCAAGGCAAACCTGGCCCCCTATCAGGCCTGATCATATTGCAGGAGGAGATTTATACATCATGAAAGTTGTCAATTTGCAGGAGCCTAAGAACATCTATGTTACCGAGCGCGAGATGCCCGTCCGTGAGAAGGGTATGGCGCTGCTGAAGATCAAGGCCGCAGGTATCTGCGGTTCCGATATCGGTGCTTACCGGGGTGTGAACAACCTGGTCAGTTATCCCCGGGTCATCGGCCATGAGCTGGCCGGCGAGATCGTGGAGATCGACGACGATAACCCCAAGGGGCTGAAGGTGGGCGACCGTGTGGTCGTAGACCCCTACCTCTACTGCGGTCACTGCTATCCCTGCTCCCTCAAGCGCACCAACTGCTGCGAGGACCTGAAGGTCCTGGGCGTCCATGTGGACGGCGGTATGGCCGAGTACTTTGTCCATCCCGCAGATATGCTGATCCCCATTCCCGAGGGTATGTCCTGGGAGCTGGCTCCCCTCTCTGAGCCTCTTACCATTGCCCTCCACGCCCTGCATCGCGGCCAGCTGAAGCCCGGTATGCACATGGCCATCAACGGTGCCGGCGCCATCGGCCTGCTGGCTGCCCTGGCTGCCATCGCCTACGGTGCAGAGCCTATCCTCATCGACCTGGTGGAGGAGCGTTTGGCCTATGCCCGGAAGCTGGGCGTCAAGCACACCATCAACCTCAAGACCCAGGAGCTGATCCCCACCATCCGTGAGATCACCGGCGGCCGTATGGCTGAGGTGGTCATGGAGGCCTCCGGTGCCAACGTGGCCATCCGCAACACCCTGGATATGGTCTCCTACGCCGGCACCATCGTCCTCACCGGCTGGCCCAAGTCCGAGACCCCCCTGCCCACCGACATGATCACCAAGAAGGAGCTGGATATCCGCGGCAGCCGCACCAGCGCCGGTGAGTTCGAGGAGGCACTGGAGCTGATCTCCTCCGGCAAGGTGGATGTGGCCGCTGTCCTCAGCAAGGTCGTGTCCCTGGACGAGGCTGCTGACGCCGTTGTGGAGCTCAGCGAGCACCCTGACCGCTATCTGAAGATCAACGTGGTCCTTTAATTTGTTTGCTCCTAACTTTCTTGCTTACTCTTTTGTTTTCCTCTTGATAACCTAGCCGGGATCAGGCGCCATCAGTGATGGCGCCTGATTCTGTTCAGCCCGGAAAGAGTATTCCGGAAGGGCTGCGTTACCCACATGGAAAGGACTTGCTGCCATGATTACAGGAAATATCAACCATATTGACCCCCAGCTGTATGAGTATCCCGGCTTCCGGCAGGCTCTGGCCTACCTGGCCGCTCTGGAGAATTTCCCGCCGGTGGGGCAGGCGGGTATCGACGGGGAGGAAGTTTTTGCCTCCATCCAGTCCTATGACTCCAAGCCCCACGCTGATATCCCCTGGGAGTGCCACAGGGCGTATATCGACATTCAGTACGTCTACTCCGGCCGGGAGAAGGTAGGCGTTATGCCCGTGTCTGATCTCTCCGGCTTTGACTATGACCAGGCCAATGATATTGCCTTTACGCAGGAAAAGACGGAAGGGCAGTGGGTGCCGTTGGAGGCGGGAGACTTTGTGATCCTCTTCCCGGAGGATGCCCACCGGCCCCGGGGATATTTCGCAGATGCCCCGGAGGCTGTGGAAAAGATCGTGGTAAAGGTCCGCTGCCGCTGAATACCGCATATACAGAAAAATACCGCAGGAAGAAACGCAAATGATTTCTTCCTGCGGTGTTTTTATATGGTTGTCAGGTTACTTCTGACACTGGGTGATTCCCTGTTCCGTTACCAGATAGGTCATGAGAACGTCGTGGTCCTCCACGGGGATATCCTCCGTTACCAGGCGGCTGCGGCACAGCAGCATGGTGGGACAGCTCATGCGGGGCAGATAGCGGTCATAGTAGCCGCCGCCGTAGCCCAGACGCTGCCCTTTGGCGTTGCCGGTGCAGCAGGGGACAATGGCCAGGTCGAAGTCCTGGGGCTCCACCAGGGGACAGTGGAGCTTAGGGGCCAGGATGCCGTATTTGCCGCTGACCAGATCACTGAACCCCTGGACCTGCCGGGCTTCCATAATGCCGGGAGTGGTGCAGAGGGGGACAGCGAGGATCTTACCGTCCTGAAAAGCGGAGCGCAGCAGGGCGGTGGTATCGATCTCCCGGTCGCTGCCCACATAGCAGAAAATGGTCCGGGCCTTTTGATAGGCGGGGGAGTTTGTCACCAGACGGCAGATGGCAGCATCCGCCTCCTGACAATAGGTGGGGGACAGATTCTTCACTGCTGTGGCGATGGTTCCACGTAGCTCACTTTTTGTCACGGGCTGCTCCTTTCAGATAGGCGAACCAGAACAGGGCGCCTACACACACGCCGCCCACCAGGTTGCCCAGGGTGACGGGAATCAGGTTGCCCACAAAGTAGTTGCCCCAGGTGAGGTTCTCCAGAGCCACACCGGCGGACTGAGCCGCCTCCACATAGGCGGGGACATTCTTGGCAAACAGGCCCAGCATGCAGTAGGTCATGTCGGCAATGGAGTGGTTGAAGCCGCAGGTGACGAAGAACATCACCGGGGCCCAGGCGCCGATAAAGCGGCTGATGCCGTCCTTGCCGGACAGGGAGAGCAGCACACCGATGGTGACCAGGATGTTGCACAGCACGCCCATAAAGAAGGCGTTCTGGAAGGGCATAGTCATCTTGCCCACTGCCAGCTTCATGGAGAAGGAGGCCAGGGCATTGCTGCCGGCGCTGAGCCAGCCGAACTGGGCGCAGATAAAGGAGAGGGCCATAGAGCCGATAAAGTTGCCGATATATACAAACACCCAGTTGCGGAGCATACCCGCCAGGGTAGCCTTTTTATCCAGGACGCTGATGGTGATAAGGGTGTTGCCGGTAAAGAGCTCAGCACCGGTGATCACCACCATGCCCAGGCCAAAGGCAAACAGAAGGCCGGATACCATACGGATGGTGCTGTTGTTGTCCAGCGCATAGGTGGCCATGTTGGTCACGCAGGAGGGGAAGCCGATCAGAAAGCCGGCCAGGATGCCCAGAAGCAGCATCTTGGCAATAGAGAGCTTGGTCTTAGCGGCTCCGGCGTTGGAATAGTTGGCGGTAGTTTCCGCCGCAGTGAACAGGTTCATAGATCATTCCTCCTTGCGAACACGGGAAAATAGATGGTGGATGTTACTTGGCGCTGCGCTTGGCGGCCTCCACCACGTGGCCGATCAGTACGCTGGTGGTGACGGCACCCACGCCGCCGGGAACGGGAGTGATGGCCTCGACGATGGGCTCCACTTCCTCAAATACGGCGTCGCCGGCAATAGCGCCCTTGCCGCCCTTGGCGTTGATCTTCTCAGCGTCCCAGTTGATGGACACGTCCACCACGATCTGGCCGGGCCGGACATACTCCTTGGTGAGGCTATTGAGCACACCGGCGGCGGAAATCAGGATATCGGCCTCCCGGGTCACGGAAGGTACATCCTTGGTGCGGGTGTGGCAGACGGTGACAGTGGCGTTCTTGCCCATGAGCATCATTGCGGCAGGCTTGCCTACCACCAGGCTGCGGCCGATGACCACTGCCTTCTTGCCGGTGCAGTCGATGCCGTAGTGGTCCAGGATCTCCATGCAGGCGGCGGGGGTGCAGGGGGCAAAGCCCAGCTCTTTCCCCATGAACACGCCGGCGTTGGAGCCGTCGGTCATACCGTCCACGTCCTTTCTGGGGTCCAGACGGTTGCAGATCTCATCCTGATCGGCCTTCAGATGCTTGGGCAGGGGCCGGAACATAAGGACGCCGTGGATCTTGTCATTGGCGTTGATCTCGTCGATGACCTTGAGAAGCTCCTCCTTGCTCACATCCTCCGGCAGCAGGAACTTCTCCACTGCCACGCCCAGGGTCTCCGCCCGCTTGGTGGCGCCCCGCTCGTAGCTGAGATCGTCGGGCCGCTCGCCGCAGCGGATGATACCCAGCGTGGGCTGGATGCCCTGAGCCTTCAGCGCTTCGCAGTCGGCAATGATCCGGGCATTGAGTTTTTCGTTGACTTCTTTACCTAACAGCAGCTTAGCCATGATATGTACCTCACATTATTTTTTCAGGGGGAGACGGGGCTCAGGCGAAAAAGCCGGCCTTCACCGTCTCGAAGATCTCGTCGGCCATGGCGCCGTATTTATCCAGCATGCCAAGGCACTTGGCGTTCATCTCCTCGGCGGCCTGACGGTTCTTCAGGGTCTTGGTGTTGATGAACACATTGAGAGAGGCGGCCTGAAGGGCGCCCTTGACGCAAACGGCGCCGCAGCCGGCGTCGCTGACCGCCAGGCGGCTGCCCTTGGCGGCAAACACGGCAATGGCCTCAATGGCCTCGCAGCACAGCTCCATGATCTTCATGGGGACCTGGCAGGCCACCAGGGTGGCCTCCTCCAGGATCTGGTCCCGGTTGGGGTCGTCCTTGGGGATACCGTAGGCCTTGGCCAGAGGCTCAAAGCCCTTGGCGTCGGCGGCGATCTGATCCAGCAGATCCTGCTGCAGCTGATCGCACTTGGCCTTCAGAGCGATGATCTCCTCCTCCACGTCGGCGTACTTCTTCTTGCCCACGGTGAGGGAACCCACCATGTTGCCCAGGGCGGTACCGATAGCGGCCACCAGGGCGGAAGCGCCGCCGCCGCCGGGGACCGGGGCGTTGGAGGCCAGAACGGTGACAAATTCTCTGCAGGAAGCATTGGCGAAATCCATAATCGATCTCCTTATGATAAAATGAAGAAATGGTTCAAAATATGCGCCCGGCAAGCCGGCGCGTGGCCCTCCCTGGGGATCGGTATAGGGACAGGCTACAAAATCCATCAAAAAACGCCTTGCCGTGAAAAGAATCCCGGCGGCGGAATCGCCGCCGGGATTGTATACCGGTTAGCTGGGCAGGATGTACAGTCGGCTTAGAACAGGCCGGAGACCTTGCCAGTCTCGGTGTCCACGTCGATGCGGCGGTAGGCCGGATCGGAGCTGGTACCGGGCATCATGGAGATGGTACCGGCCATGGGGCACAGGAACTTGGCACCGCCGTACTCCAGGATGTCCCGGATGGGCAGCCGCCAGTTCTTGGGCACGCCCTTCCAGGAGGGCTCGTGGCTCAGGGACAGGTGGGTCTTGACCATCATGGTGCAGTAGTCAGCGTACTTGGGATCGCTCTCGAAGCGCTTGGCCTTCTCCAGAGCCAGAGGAGCCCAATCCACGCCGTCGGCGCCGTAAACTTCCTTGGCGATCAGCTCCACGCGCTGACGCAGAGGCATCTCCAGAGGATAGAGGAACTTGATCTCGTTCTTCTCCTGGCAGGCGTCGATGACCACTTCAGCCAGCTCGAGGGCACCCTCGCCGCCGTAACGCCAGTGGTTGCTCAGGGCGCAGCGCACGCCGTGCTCCTTGCAGAGCTTGCGGATCAGAGCGATCTCGTTGTCGGTATCGGTGTAGAACTGGTTGATGCAGACCACGGGGACGATACCGGACTTCTTGATGGTGTTCACATGGTGGAACAGGTTCTCGCAGCCCTTCTCCAGCAGCTCCAGGTTCTCCTCCACATACTCCTTGGGGAGGGGACGGCCGGCTACCACAGCGGGGCCGCCGCCGTGCATCTTCAGGGCGCGGATGGTGGCCACCAGCACGGACACGTTGGGGGTCAGGCCGGAGAGACGGGCCTTTACGTTCCAGAACTTCTCAAAACCGATGTCGGCAGCGAAGCCGGACTCGGTGACATGATAATCAAACAGCTTCAGAGCCAGACGATCGCCGATGATGGAGGACTGACCGATGGCGATGTTGGCAAAGGGGCCGGCGTGGATCAGCACGGGCTGATGCTCCACGGTGTAGCAGACGGTGGGGTTGATGGTGTTGCGCATCCAGGCGGTCATGGCGCCGGCCACTTCCAGATCCTCGGTAGTGACGGGGTTGCCCTTGCGGTCATAGGCCACGACGATCTTGCCGATACGCTCCCGCAGATCCTTCAGATCCCGGGCCACGGACAGGATGGCCATCAGCTCGGAACCCACGGCGATGCCGAACTTGGACTCCATCAGGTAGCCGTCCTTGGGGCCGCCGATACCGATGATGATGTTACGCAGACCCTGGGCGCAGAAGTCCAGGACCCAGCCCATCTCGATGCGCTTGGGGTCGATGTCCAGGCGCTTGAGGCCACGCTTGGCCAGCTGCTCGTCATCGTAATTGCGCTCATGCTGCATACGGGCGTTGAGGGCTACCATGGCAAGGTTGTGGGCGTTCATGATGTCGTTGATGTCGCCGGTGAGGCCCAGGGAGAACTCGGTCATGGGCATCAGCAGGGCGTTGCCGCCGCCGGCCGCAGTACCCTTGACGTTCATGGTGGGGCCGCCGGAGGGCTGACGCAGGCAGCCGCCAACGTTCTTGCCCAGTTTGCCCAGGCCTTCGATCAGGCCCAGAGAAGTGGTGGACTTGCCCTCGCCCAGGGGGGTGGGGGTAATGGCAGTCACTTCGATGAACTTGCCGTCGGGCTTATCCTTCAGGCGGTTCATGATCTTGATGAAGTCCAGCTTAGGAGTCTTGCCGTAGGGGATGATCTCGTCGGGCAGCAGGCCCAGCTTCTCCCGGAAATATTCCACGGGGGGCAGGGTCTTCTCCGCTTCCTCGGCGATCTGCCAGTCTTTGTATACGGTGGGGTCCAGAGTAACTCTGCCGTTTTCGTCTACATACTTGCCATCAGTAAAATTGATTGCCATAGTAGTCCTCCTTTTTCTTCGGAGCCTTTCACCATCTCCGAAGATCGTTTTTGTTCAGCGCCGTGCATCAATCGTCCGCAACTCCCGACGCACATCGTTAATAATTTAACGGAACGGCTATATTGTAACACTCTATAGGTAAGAAGTCAACAGTATTTATCAAAATCAGCAAGATTTATCCCGATATTTTCGCCTCTTTTACAGACTGCCGTTGCAGGGCGCTTCCTGCCGGCCGGGCTGGGTGCCGGGGAAGGGGAACTCACTGCTCTTTACTGATCCGGGCGGCCTCTCTCACCAAGGTCATGACCTTCCGGGTCCGGATGCCACGGGCCACTGCGGCGGCAAATTCCTCGTCGTAGGCCGCCTGCAGCTGCTCCATGGTGATATGGTTTTGCTGGCAGATCTCCGCCAGGGCATCGGCCACATCCTTCTCTGTTACCTCGATCTTCTCCAGCCGGCTGATCTCATCCACAGCGGCGTGGATTTTGAAAAGCTGCAGAGCTTCGGGACGGGCCTCCTCACGGAGTTCATTCTCGCTTTTCCCGGTGAACTGACAATACATCTCCATGGTCAGCCCCTGCTGTGCCAGCTGAGCACGGAGAGTCTCCATCTGCTCCTCCACAGCTTGCTCCAGCTCCTCCTGGCTGGGATGGATGTCCAGCGTAGAAGCAGCCTGGCGGATCAGACGATCCTCCAGATCCATCTGGCCCCGCTGATCGGCGTAGGCCTGAAGTCTGCTGCGCAGATCGATCCGCAGATGCTCCAGAGTATCCAGACCTACGATCTGAGCAAACTCGTCACCCATTTCATAGGGGCTCTGCCGGGTGATCTGATGGATGGTGCAGCGGAACTCTGCGGCTTTTCCTGCCAGCTCCTGGGCGTGATACTGCTGGGGGAAGGTGACTTTCACTGTGACAGTATCTCCGGGGTTGCAGCCTATGAGCTGCTCCTCAAAGCCGGGAATAAAGGTCCCACTGCCCAACACCAGGGACTGGTGTTCCGCAGTGCCGCCGGGGAACTGCTCTCCATCACAGAAACCGGCGTAATCCAGCTCCACCGTGTCGCCGTTCTGGGCGCTGCGATCGGTGATGGGGGTAACTTTCGGTGTCTGCTGGCGCAGCCGCTCCAACTGCCGGTCCAGCTCCTCATCGGTGATCAGGTGGCGGGTGTACTGGGCCTCCAGGCCTTTGTAGGTAAAGCTCATAGTTTTGATCCTTCTTTTGATATTTTCCGCCGGACGGGCGGAGGAAACCAGGCAGACTGTTGGGCAGCCGCCTGCCGGGGTAAAAAAATCGCCCCTGGGCCAGGGGCGATTTACATTACTGGAAACAGGCGCGGACATCGCCGCTCATATAGAGGGAACCCAGGGCACAGGCAACGCCGTCTTTGCCCTCGGCCTCCACAGCTTTGGCAACGCCCTCCTGGACACTGGCGCAGGGGGTCGCTTTCACGCCCATGGCCTGGATGCGGCGGGCCAGCTCCTCGGCGGACATGGCCCGGGGATTGTCAGGCCGGACAGTGAAAAACTGCTCTGCCAGGGGGACGATGAGGCCCAGAATGGATTCCACATCCTTATCCGCCATGACGCCGGTAACGAAGGTGAACTTTCTGCCCGGGAACAGCCGCTGGAGGCTTTCCGCCGTAGCCCGGATGCCGTGGGGGTTGTGGCCGCCGTCTACAATGAACACCGGGTCCCGGCGCAGCACTTCGAACCGGGCGGGCCAGCGGGTATGGCGAAGGCCGTCGGCCACCGCTTTGTCAGAGAGGTTCCAGCCCTTGTTCCGCAGCACTTTCACCGTTTCCAGCACCACTGCGGCATTACGCATCTGGTAGACGCCCACCAGAGGGATACGCAGATCCTGCCAGCCGCCGTAGGAAAAGCTCTGGCCGTCCAGGTCAAAGGGACCAGGAACAATGGCGGAGAAATCCGCTTTGTGCAGTCGGGCGCCCTTCTCCTGGCAGACCTGCTCAAATACCGGGTCTGCCTCCGGATTTCCGCCGTAGATCACCACATCGCCGCCGGACTTGATGATACCAGCCTTGGCGGAGGCAATGTCCGCCATGGTGGGGCCCAGCTCCTTCACATGGTCCAGACCCATCGCCATGATCACCGCCGCCTCCGGGGTGTCGATGATATTGGTGGAGTCCAGCGCGCCGCCCATACCAACCTCCAGCACCACGATGTCACAGTTGTGGCGGGCAAAGTAGACCATAGCCAGGGCAGTGATCAGCTCAAACTCCGTGGGGGAGTCGGCCATGCTGTCGGCAAAGGGACGGATGTAGTCGGTCAGCTCTGCCAGCTCATCGTCGGGGATGTTCTGGTGATCGATCTGCATGCGCTCATTGAAACGGTTGATAAAGGGGGAGGTGTACAGACCGACATGGTAGCCTGCTTCCTCCAGAATGGAGGAGAGCATAGCGGCGCAGGAGCCCTTGCCGTTGGTACCGGCAATGTGGATAAACTTCAGCTTCTTCTGGGGATTACCCAGCTTCTGGAGCAGCTCCTGGGTCCGTTCCAGGCCCAATTTACTGCCTTTCCAACAGATGCTGTGGATATAAGTGAGTGCTTCGTTGTACGTCATGGATGATTACCTGATTTCTTTCCCTGAAATTGCCGCCGGGGGATGGCCCGGCGGCAGGATGATTGGATATATGGGTTATGCCCGGTGGACGATGGGGCGGATTACCGGACGATAGACAGCCCGGTTCACCACGGCAACCAGAAGTGCGTTCACCAGGATCGTAACAGGCTTAGTGGTCAAACGGCCCAGGAAGTTGGTCCACAGCAGCACAGAGAAGGCGTTGGTGTTGCCCATCACGATGATGCTGTACATGGTAGTGGTGACGGTGCCCACCAGGAAGCTGTTGACGATGCCCGCTACCAGAACGGTAACGACTACCTTCCAGCTCTCACGGGTGGAGGACAGGTCGCTGTGGAACACATACTTGGTGCTCAGACCGGAGATCACGCCCACCAGGACGGGACCAAGTGCAATGGGGGGGAACCAGATGCCGTAGCCGCTGAGGACAGTGCCCAGGATATCAGCGATCAGTGCTACGATGGCACCGCTGAGGGGGCCCAGCCACATACCGGCCAGAACGATGGGTACGCTTTCAAAGCTGATGCGGAGAATGTCGCTGGCCTGGATGCTGAGGAATCGGGCCAGGATGATCTGCATGGCGATCAGAGCCGCCATCAGGATCAGATTGCGGGTGGAAAAGATGCCGTTTTGGTTACGCTTCATACGCGTTTCCTCCTTTTTCTCTGCCCGCGGCAACGGGCTGCTGCTAGGAGATAAAGTGCGCATAGAAGCTACCTACACAAGGGGTGCGGACATAAAAATACCAATCCAAAGTGGGCAGGCCCACTGTGAATTGGTATTAGACATCCGTAAATTGTGCGGTAGCGGATGCAGCATTACATCGTAGACCCTATTTCGCGGGGGCCTTTCGTGCAAGGGCGACTTCCCAGCCACTTGCCACTTTACGCGCAATGCTTACTCTACCAATCCTATTTTATTGTCTTGCTCTGTGTGGATCCCCACAGAACGTGACCATCATACACTATCCTGGACCAGATTGCAAGATGATTAACAAACTTTTTCCAAAAGTTTTTAACTTTGTGCCTTTTTCAGCCGGGTAATAACGATATCGCCGATATTGGCCATATCTTCGGCGGTAAAAGCGCTGCGGAAGTTATCAGAAAACAGGATCTGGGCATTGGGAGGAAACTCGTCGTCTCCCAGCCACAGAAGGAAGCGGATGGTAAGACCCCGCATCAGTTCCACCTCATAGCCCACATCGCTCTGGGAGATGCTCTTGGCCCCCAGCCGCTCCATGGCTTGCCGCAGCAGATCCGGCTTGAAGCCGTAAGAGAAAGCGAAGCGCTTGATGCACCGGCCGGTGAATTGCTGGAGGTAGACCTCCCCCCAGGGGAACTCCCGGTAGGTGAGATATTCCCCGCTGGGCAGGGCGTAGGCGCCGTCCAGCAGATAGCGGAGGAACAAGATCCGCTCAGGATTGCTCAGAGGAGTGGGACCGGTGATGGTGAACTCCGGGTGGGACACGGTGTAGGTGCCCCCCATGAACGACAGTTCCAGCGTCCGGGTGTCCTCATTCCAGGGCAGGGCGCACCGCAGAGCCATCTCAGCCGGGTCCCCCTCCTGATAGCGCTTGAGGTAGAACTCCAACGGCAGCTCTTCCTTGTTGTTTTTTCCGTAAATAGGCTCCATAGCGGTACTCCTTGTTTTAGTTTGCCCGGTGGCCGGGCGGGGAAATCTTTGTTGTGGATAGCAAGGTGCCGCCGAAGCGGATGGCCCGGCGGCACCTCGCTGCCGTACCGGCGGGTGCCGGCTTTTTTACTCCTGGCTGACGCTGGGGAAGAGACTGCTGTCCGTGTGGGGCAGGAAGCAGGCGGCCACAAACTCATCCATATAGCCGGGCTCATTGCTCAGCTCCAGGTAGGTCATGGACCGGCCCAGCTCAAAGACCTTCTCCCGTGCCTCGCTGCTCAGCAGCATGGCATAGGCGCCGGCCTGAGAGGAGTTGCCGATGTAGTGGAAATTCTCCAGGGGGATGTCGGGGAACATGCCGATGGTGACGGCGTTCTTCATGTTGATGCCGCTGCCGATACCGCCGGCCACATAGACACGCTCGATCACCGAGGCGTCGAAGCCCAGGGACTGGAGCATGGTCTGGGTAGCGGAGAAGATAGCGCCCTTGGCCCGGATGAAGTTGTCGATATCCACCTCGTTGATGACCACGTCCTTGATGCCGCCGGTGTCCTTCTGCCAGGCGATGACGTAGGAGCCCATACCGTGCTCGTCGTGGAGGATGCGGGGATTCTCACGAATGAATTTGCCCTTGCCGTTGATAGCGCCGGTGCGGAAGAGCTCGGCGATGATGTCGATGATGCCGCTGCCGCAGATACCGGCGGGCGCCTCGCCGCCCACCACGGTGAGGGTGGGCTCCAGGGTCTCCTTGTCAATGGTGCAGGCCTCGATGGCGCCGTCGGTGGCACGCATGCCGCAGGAGATGTCGCCGCCCTCAAAGGCAGGACCTGCGGAACAGGCGCAGGACATCAGGAACTCGTTGTTGCCGAATACCAGCTCGCCGTTGGTGCCAAGGTCGATGAACAGGCTCAGCTCCGGGTGGTTCCAGATCATGGATACCAGCGCGCCGGCGGTGATGTCGCCGCCCACATAGCTTCCGATGTTGGGCGCCACGATCAGCTCCGCCATGGGATTCATCTTCAGGCCGATATCCCGGACATAGATGTAGTTTGTCTGGAAAAAGCTGGGGACAAAGGGTTCCATCCGGATGGGGTCGGACCACAGGCCCAGCAGCAGGTGGTTCATAGTGGTGTTGCCTGCCAGCACCATGCGGTAGATCCGCCGGGGGTTGATGTTGGCGCTGCGGTACATCTGTACCAGCATGGGGATGATGGACTCCTTGATCACCGCGTCCTGGAGACGGCGGCGGCCGCCCAGCTTGTCCGATTCAATGATACGGTTGATGACGTCGGCACCGTAGCGGATCTGACCATTGCCGCCGCTGGCCTTGGCCAGGATCTTTCCGGTCTGGAGATCCACCAGCAGTCCCGCCAGGGAGGTGGTACCCAGGTCCAGGGCAAAACCTACGATGGGATCGGTGTTGTCCGCAGGCAGCACATCCCGGATCATCAGACGCCGGCCATCGCCGTCGTGGGAGATAACGCACTTGACGTGGAACTCGCTCTCCCGAAGGACCCAGCTGAGGTCCCGCAGCACGGGATAGGGCAGGATGATGTTCTCCCGGGCGTAGCCGGTGGCATCCTCTACCGCCCGGAGGAGCCGCTCGTTATCGGGCATGGTGTCCTCCAGGGTGGGCTCCGCAAGCTCCAACGGCAGGAAGCTCAGATCACTGCCGAAGGTGATGCCTGCGTCCATCATCTTCTGGTGCAGCTCCTCGAAAATAGCGATCTCCTCCGGAGAGCTGAGATCTGCCACCTTCATGCGGCTGCGGTAGGCGGAGGCAATATCCGGTACTTCGATGACAGCGTCACCGCTGACCTGAGCTACGCAGGCCAGCCGCCAGCCGGCGGCGTACTCCTCGGAGGTGATATGGCGGTTGATGGGGGCGTCAAGATAGCCGGAGGCCAGACGGACCCGGCACTTGCCGCACACGCCGTTGCCGGAGCAGGGGGCGTCGATGGCGACGTTGGCCTTCCGGGCCACGTCCAGCAGCTTCTCTCCCGCATTGGCAGAGATGACTACCGGATCGCTGCCCTCGATTATGAAGGTAATGGTAAACATAGACAGACATTCCTTTCCGGTCTGTATGAAAAAGGTTGGGGCACACTTAGATTCAGTATATCCGGGGGTGGGAGCTTTGTCAAGGAGAGTGTTAATTTTTTGGCAATATCCTGGGAAAGTAGGAAAAAAACCAAAAATGGGGGCCGCAGATGCGGCCCCCAAAGGGAAGGATATTTTTACATCAGAGGCTCCAGGTTCAGCACCGGGTGACCCTTTTCGGTGAGGAAGCTGAGCAGCTCCTCGGCATCGGTGGTGATGGTCTCGTCACCGATCATGTCGCAGAAGTTGTCGATGCCCAGCATCTCCTTGGCGGTGGCGTTGAGCCGGGGGGCTACGTCGTCCTTGAGCTCCTTGGGCATCCAGACGATACGAGCCACACCGCCCTCAGCGGCGGCAAACTTGTGGCTGGCGATGAAGTGGCGGCCATGGCCCATGAAGCCAGGAGTCTGTACGCCGCCGCCGGTCATGGAGGCCAGCTCGCCGAAGGTCATGCCGGTGGGGGTCATGCCCTTGTACTCACGGTTGACGATGATGAGGCCGTTGGAGAAGGGCTCGATGCCGCAGATGCACTCGAAGCAGCCGCAGGAGGTCATGGGGTCCTCCATGATGGAGTACAGGCTCACATGCTCCAGAGCGCCGTGAGAGGCCTCGTGGACCATCCGGTCCACGTCGGGATAGTAGCCCTTGACGGGATCGGTGCAGCCCTCCTTGCTGATGGGCTGGCAGGGACCGGCGTCGTTGAGCTCCTTGGTGGCCTTGGCATCCAGCCAGCTCACCGCGCCGCACAGACCCAGACGCTCGGGAGTGACTACGCAGCAGTGGCTGGGAGCGAAGGACTGGCAGAGGGTGCAGGTGTAGAACTGATCCACGCTCTCATCGGTGAGGGAGCCCAGCCGGTCGTCACGGGCGTTGTAGGAGGGCATAGCCTCCTCGTCCAGGATGCGCTTGGCCTCGGCAGGATCGGTGACCAGGGTGACCTGGCACTTGTCCACAACGGCGTCGAACTCATCCATGATCATATAGTAGAGGACCTCGCCGAAGTGGTGCATACGAAGACCCTTGGCAAAGGCGTCCTTGCTGATGCGGATGCGGATCTGGTTGCGCTGACCGGTGTGCATCACGCCCTCCATGTAGTTGAACCAGGCGTGGATCTTACGCTCGATAACAGACTCGAAATCCTTCTGCATCTTGGCGCCGGCTACCTCGATATAGGTGGCGATGGGGTACTCCACCTCGCCGCTGTCGATGTCGGGGCCTACGATGGTGATCTTGTGATCCTCCACCTGGTCCATCTCCCGCATGGTCACCAGCTCGCACGTTACGTTCTTGCTGGACCAGAACTCCACCTGCATGTCGTTCTTGCGGATGATCTCGCCCTCGAAAGCGGCGGCAAAGGCCACGGGGATAGGCAGCTCCTTGACCTTGATCTTGATGTTGCGCAGGGCCAGGGAGTGCTTGACGGTCTCGGTGTGGTCGCCCACATACTCCAGAGCGCCGGGGACCTGGAGATCGCCGATGTCCTGATCCACGATGACGGGGAAGCCCAGGGCGATGGCGCCGGCACCGGCGGAGACCACCACTTCATTGAGAGGCCCGAAGGTGTTGACAAAGGCGGGGACGCGGTCCTTGGTGTACTTGAGAAGGGCACCCAGATCACCGGCCTGGACATTACCGAAGATCAGCGCCGCACGGATGGCCACGGTGACCACATGGATGACGCTGGTAACGTCGTGGCCCAGAGGCACCACACGGAACTCAAGACCCATCTTTACGCCCTCAGCGGCAGCCTGCTCAATGCAGTCGCCGATCATGAAGGTCATAATACCCTTGGACTGATAGTCCTTCACCACGGCAGCCACGTCAGCGGCGTTATCCGCCTTGCCCAGAACTACGGCCACACCGGGAATGTCGCCGGTGACCAGGGGCACGCCCAGGGAGCGGATGATGGGGTCAGGCACAAAGCCGATGCCGGAGTCCTCGGCGTAGGGGTCGCTGCCGCCCACGTACTTGAGGCCCTCAATGATCTCAGCGCCCACAGCGGTGGCAAGACCGGCGTTGAGGGCCTGAGCGATATCGTCCTGATTGGTGATGAGGCTCTTGAGGACGCCCACGCAGGCGGGCAGATCCCCCAGCGTCTTCACCTTCACGCCGGTGGCGGCGTAGATGGTGGGGAAGAAATAGGCGGTGTCGGGGAAAGCCACAGGGGTATCCGCACCATATTTGGCAATCGCGTCGTTCACAGCGCCCTCAGTGAGCCCCGCCACGGCGTTGGAACCGGCATAGATCAGGTCAGTCAATGCGCTCATAGGTTACAACCTCCTCAAAATTCATATCCATTAGGATACATGCTCGATGGTACCAATATACCAAAAATACCGCTTTTTGTATAGGGCTTTTCCGGAGGCAGCCGAAAAAATTTTCTATCCCGCCCGGGGGGATCGGCAGCGGCCTTGCCGGAGATGCCGTCGGATACAAAGAAGCTTCGCTGTCTCTGCCAAGGATGCGCCCCTTTCCCGAGGGGCGCCGGAGAAAAAATCTCCAAGGCATCTTGACAATGTCGATATTCGAGAATATAATGCAGGCAAGTAATATCGATATTCGAGAATGGGAGGCGGCCACCGTGCCCAGAGCTAAATTTCAGACCTTGACGGAGCAGATGTATTACATTCTTCTGTGTCTCAGCCGGGAGTGCTGCGGCATGGATATCATGGACCAGATCCCCGCCATGACCGACGGCCGGGTGCGGGTGGGCTCCGGCACCTTGTATAACCTCCTGGAGCAGTTTTTGGACGCGGGAATGATCCGGGAGACCCGGTGTGAGGGCCGCCGCCGCAGCTATGTGCTCACCGACGAGGGGCGGCAGCGGCTGGAGGAGGAGTACCAGCGCATCTGCGCCCAGGGGGCGGATTACCGCCGGATCATGGGAGAGGAGGTTTCCCGATGAAAAACACAAAGCACCAGTTGATCCCCTTTTCCACATACGATCTGACGGGGATGGAACAGCACCTGGAGAAGATGGCCCGGAAGGGCTGGCTGCTGGATAAAATATCCGCCCTGGGCTGGCGGTACCGGCGGATCGAGCCCAAGGCGCTACACTTCACCGTCTCCTACTGTCATCGGGCTTCGGCCTATGACCCGGAACCTACCGAGGAGGTCCAGACCTTCCACGACTTCTGCGCCCACACCGGCTGGCATCTGGCGGCGGAGTTCGGGTCCATGCAGGTGTTTTATAACGACCAGGAGGACCCCACCCCCATCGACACGGACCCGGCCCTGGAGATCCAGATGGTGGGCCGGGAGGTAAAGCGGATGCTGCCCGCCCAGATCTTCCTGCTGCTCCTGGGCTTCTGGATGGGCGGTTCCTGGTGCTACAGCCTTGTATATGAGCCCATCGATCTGCTGGCCAGTCCCACAAGCCTCTTTACCGGCCTGTGCTGGCTGGGCCTCATGGTGTGGTCCGTGGCGGATCTTATCACCTACCTTATCTGGCGGCGGAAGGCCAGGCAGGCGGCGCAACGGGGGGAGTTCGTCCCTACCCACGGCTGCCACCGGATCATGCAGGTGGTGATGGCCCTGGTGGTGGTGGGAGTGGTCTACTTCTTTGCTGCTGCCCGGCTGCCGGGGCTGCGGCTCCTCACTGGCATCATGATCCTTGGTTTCGTGGTGCTGTTCCTGGCGGTAAACGGCACCAAGGACTTTCTCAAAAGCCGTAAGGTCTCCCGGAACCGCAATCGGGCGGCTACCATCGCCGTGGATGTGCTTCTGGCAGTGGCGCTGACGGTGGGGATCTCCTATACCACGATCAGCCTGGCGAGAAATGGAGACTTTTCCCTGTCGGCGGATATCGAGCCCCTCCTCACCATCGCGGATCTCACCGGTGAGGAGGACCCCCGGTACGTGGTCCGCAGCCATGTGGAGTCCTCAGTGTTCCTGAAGGTCCGGGATTTTACGGAGGAGGCCCACCCGGAGGAGACTATCCGGCTGCCGGAGATGCGAACCAGGATCGTGGATGTGCATCTGCCGGGGGTCTACGACTTCTGCCTGCGGCAGCTCCTCCACGAGCGGGACGACTGGGAGGGCTTTACCGACGACGGGACGGTGATCACACCTTACTATATTTATAAGGAGATAGACCCCGGTCTCTTTGGAGCCCAGGCCGCCTGGCAGCGGTATGCCGGCGGGGAGAACGGGGAGCCCACGGGGGATTACCTCCTGAGCTACCCCGGCCGGCTGGTGACCATGGAATGTGACTGGGAGCTGACAGCGGAGGAGATGGCTGCAGCTGGAGCAAAGCTGGCACCGGCGGAGTAAATGGCACCGGACGGCAGATTCCCAGGACCCTGCCATTGACAATACTGCCGCCGGACGGTATAGTAAGAGCGATGATTTTTCCACACCGGAGGATTGACCATGGAGAATATACATGATATTGCCCTGCAGGACTGCCCCCTCTGCCGGGGGACGGGAGCCCTGGAGGAGGAGGGCGGCTGGCTGGTGTACGTCCAGTGCCTGGACTGCGGCTGCCGTACCGTGGAGATGGCCTACCACTCCGAGGAGGAGCGGCGGGAGATGGCGGAGAAGGTGGCTCTCTCCTGGAACCTGGGCAAGGTGATCTACACCGGCCCCGGCGACTGAGCTCCTTTTCCTGAAAACGGTACTGTTTCCCATTCAGAGCATAAAAAACCGGAGGAATCCAAACGATTCCTCCGGTTTTTGCTTTTGGAAAGAGAGCGTTTAATCCGCCACAGGCTGGAGATCATCCAGGGAGAAGCTCTGCCCCATGATCATGACCGTACCGCCCTGAAATTGAGCGGGATCATAGATCTCGTCAAAGGTCAAGAGCATTTCTCCCGTATAGGGGGAATATTTGGAATACGGCATACTTCCTTCGATTGTCCGGCCGTTTTGATCGTGTAAGACTACGCTGGAACCCCAGGGGTTTCCGCTGTTCTCCTGATCTTCCCAGTTTTTCATGAGACTGTTCAGATTCCCGCTTTCATTGGCCAACCGGACCGACAGGCCCACAGGGGAGAGATAGATCTCCTCTACGGTAACCGTCTCCTCCGCCAGCTGGATGGTCTGCTCCGGCTTGAGGGTCCAACCAAAGTCTTTTCCGGACAGCGGGATGGTAAAGGTCCACTCTCCTGGCGCCAGCACAGGTGCCGACGACCATGCTTCTCCTTCAGCGCATCCCTTCAGGTTTCCCAAGGTCAGTTCAAAACATTGGATTTCATTGGCCCAGGTCAACTCTGCTGAGTCTGAATCAAAATTGCCGGCTGTATAATGATAGACCAGTAAGAAAGACAGGGCGTTGTCGTCCGGGTCATCATCTGTCCATATCTCGGCTCCTCCATAGGTTCCATAACTTCCATAGCCGCCATCGGGTTCGTTTCCGTCTGTCCCTTTTGGACGAAGATGCCAGTCGTCAAAGCGGTAAGCATCCTGATTCAGTACAGTTCCATCCGATACCGTCAGCTCGCCAACAATCGCCACACTTCTGTGGTCGGAATAGACCTGAGAAATATGGACTGTCTCTCCGTTCTCTGCTGTGGAAGTCAGATCCACTGCCATGAACCCAGGGGCCAACAGCTGGGCATCCTCCTGCGTTCCTCCGAAATAGGCCAGGATCCGCTGATCCAACCCTGTAGCCACGGTAAAGGCACAGGCCATCAGCAACAGGGCTGCCGCTGCCATGGCGGCGGTCATCTTTTTCATACAATGCATCGGTTTTACCTCCTTTTGCTCTGTCAGGAGGCGGTCCAGCATGGCCTGCTCCTGCTCCGCCGTGGGCTTCACTTGGTCTAAAACACGCTTGAATTCACGCTTGTCCATACTCTTCTACCTCCAAAATCTCTTTCAGTTTCTGTCTGGCCTGAACAAGCCAGGTGCGAACAGTAGAGGGATTTTTTCCTAATATCTCCGCTGTTTCCAGGGCAGTATACCCTTGGTAATAGTGGAGATAGAGCACCATGCGGTATTTCTCCGGCAGGGACAGGATATACTCCCAAAGCGCTCCATCCTCCGGCTGTTCCCAGGTCAGATGTTCCCATGCGTCCTCGCTTGCCCGGTTTCTCCTCCACCAGTGTTTCAGCTGATTCTTACACTCGTTTCGGGCAGTGACGATGAGCCAGGCCTTTCCGTGCTCCGGATCACGAAAGGATTTCCCATACTCTATCACCTTGCGAAAGACAGTCTGGGTGACATCTTCTGCATCGGGTACATTTTTCAGCAGCATAAGGCAGAGCTGATAGACCATGCCTACATGCCGCCGGTAGAGGGTGGCTATTTCCTCGCCGGTCCCAATATTTCCCATCCGGGACACCTTCTTTCTTGCCTCTCTGCTTTATACACAATCGAAGGAGGCAAAATGTTGACCTGGGGATACATTTTTAGAAAAGTAGATTTTGAATAGAAGGAAGGCACAGATAAAGAAAGCCGCTGGAATCCTACGATTCCAGCGGCTTGTTGGTTGGGGGGAGAGGACTTAAACCTCTGCCCCCCGCTTTTTTGCGTTGGGTAAGAGCTTTGTGCCCGAAGCGCCTTAAATCTCCAGGTAGGAGTCGGCGTACAGGGTGTGGTTCTTGAAGACGTCGCAGCTCTTGATGGTCTCCATCAGGCGCAGGTCGCAGGGGTTGACGATAGCGGAGGTCAGACCCTGCATCATGCACATAGCCACCAGGGCGCTGTCCATGATGGGACGGATGTGCTTGGGCATACCGTTGGAGTTGTTGGACAGACCACCGGTGGACTTGAGGCCCTCGTCGGAGAAGGCCTTGATGGCGTTGAGCACGTCCATCTGCTTGTCCTGCATGCCCTTGACAACCAGGAACAGGGGGTCGAACCACAGGTCGTCGGACTCCATGCCCAGGCTCAGGCCGCGCTCGAGCATGTTGTGGCAGTGCATCATGCGCTCCTCGTTGTCCTTGGCGATACCATCGGCAGAGCACAGGGCGATGACGATGGCGTCGTTGGCGGCGGCCAGGTTGATGTTGTCGATACGGCTGCCGGCATCGGCGGAGTTGACGATGGGCTTGCCGTTGGTGCGGTTATAGACCTTGATACCGGCCTCGATAGCAGCCTTGTTGGCAGTATCCAGAGCCAGAGGCACGTTGTTGAAGTTCTGCTGCAGCAGCTGGACCGCCCACTGCATCAGCTCGGGACCGTTGGACTCAGCAGGCCCGATGTTCACATCCAGGTAGGTAGCACCGGCAGCGATCTGCTCGGCAGCGCGCTTGAGGATGGGGCCCTCGTCGTAGGTCTCCATAGCCTTGCGGATAGCGGGGGAGATGCAGTGGATCCGCTCGCCGATGGTGACGAACTGCTTGCTGGCAGGATCGTGGCCCTTGTACTTGACCTCCTTGTCCTCCAGCTTGTAGGGGCCGGTGACAACGATGGGAGGAGCAGGAATGACCTTCTTGGGAGCGGGGGCGGGAGCGGCCTCGGCAGCAGCGGCGGGGGCGCCGTCGGCAGCGGGAGCCTTGTAGCTCTTCTTCCACTCCTCGTCACGCAGGTACTTCACCAGCTGGACAGCCTCAGTGGTACCAACGATGACGCTCCAGTCAGGCAGCTTGTCCTGGATCTCGCCCTTCATGACGGCTACCTTGCCGGGGATGATCAGAGCGCGGCTCTTGATCTTGTTGTTGATGTCGAACTCATCGAAGAACTTCTTGATGGAGGAGCTGGAGAACTTGCCGGCGGCCCAGGCGGTCAGAACGGACATACCGGAGGCGTCGGTGATCAGCAGGTTCACAGGCATCTTGGAGCGCTCCAGCTCGCCGGACACCAGGAAGTAGGTCAGAGCGAAGTCCACGGTCAGGCAGCAGGGGCTGTTCTCGTCGGCACCGTTGATGGGATAGATGCCGGGGGCCACCTTCATGGGCTTCTGAGGATCGGTGAAGATGTTCTGACGCAGGCCGTAGAGAGGCAGAGCCTTGGCGTAGGTCATCTCGGAGCAGACCACGATGGAGCCGTACTTGCAGGTGAACAGGCTCAGCAGAGCAGCCTCCAGGTGGGCATTGCCGCCCGCCAGAGCGGCCACGTTGACGATGGAGGGATAGCCGAAGGAACGGTCGCCGTCCTTCAGAGCAGCCCGGCGGATCTCAACAGCGCCGGCATAGGCGTCCTTGATGGAGGCGGTGCCCACATCCAGGATCAGGTTCTTGTTGCCGGCAGCTTCCAGCTTCTCCACGGTGGCGTGGAGCTCTTCCAGGTTCGCGCCCCGGACGCCCAGCAGCACCTTGGCCTCGGTGGCCACAGCGCTCATGTCGGCGTAGTTGGAGGCGTCAGCGCCGTCCAGGATGAAATCGGTACCCTTGAGAGCCTCAACGGCAGCCTTGGCGGCAGCCACATCGGTGCAGCTGAGGACCAGGGGACGGCCCAGAGCCTTGGCCTTGTTCACCAGGGCCACATAGTCATCGGCAGACTTGTCGGCGCTGTGGTTGACGAACACCATCTCCACATACATCCGCTCGCTGATACGCTCATAGTCCACCTTGGGGATGGAGGCGATCACAGCGTCCTGCTTGGCCTCGTCCATGCAGTCGCACAGGGCCACAGCGTACAGCGTCTTGGAGACCAGGGTCTTCTCGTGACGGGAGAGGACGGTCTCGCCGCCCAGGCTCAGCTCGCCGACCTTGAAGGTCTTCATCGGAGGTGCAGTGGCCTCGGACAGAGTGGACAGAGCCTCAGCGGACATGTGGGGGCACTTCTCAATGGGGAGGGCACCAGAGGCAACCTTCATGGCGAAGGCCATGCAGGTGGGGTTACCGCAGTCCTTGCAGTTGGTTTTGGGGGTAAGCTTAAAGATGTCAAGACCTTTCAATGCCATTGTTCGGGCCCTCCTTACATCAGCGCAGCAACCAGCTGCGCAACGGTCTTAATGGATTCGGGGTGCTTGAGGATGACGGCGTCGCTGCCGTAAGCCAGGCAGGCGGCGGCGGTCTCCACTTCCATGTCGATGCCACGCTCCTCCTGGCAGCCCCACTCGGGGACATCGCTCTCGGGGGCGGTAGCTTCCTTCACACCCCAGGTCTCCACGCCCACAGGGGTGATGATGGGCATCTGGAGGGTGGCGTCGTTCTGGCTGAGGGCGGCGGCCTTTACGCGCTCCAGAGTGGAGACCACGTACTCAAAGCCGTAGCCGGCGGCAGCGGAGCCAACGTTCATAGCCACATTGTGACCATCCACACCCATCTGGGTGATGAGGACGTTGAGCTGCTTGGCCAGGTTGATATCCACGGCGGACTCAGCGCCCACCTTCTGACCATAGGCAAGGCCCGCACCGGCGGCAATGCCCTTGTAGTTCTCTTCCTTGGCGGAGAGGACCAGGATGTTCTTGCCCTGGAGAGCCTCAGACACCTTGGCGAAGAGGTCGGCATCCTTCTCGGCGTTCTTGCAGCCGGCCACCACGATGGGCTTGTCAACGACCTCGGCCACAGCCTTGGCGTCGGCCACGCAGTCCTCAACGGACTTGTTGGCGCCATTGGGGTCAGCCAGATCGAAACGGATGCACACGAAGTCCGCGTGCTCCAGGGAAGCGGCCTTGGCAGCCCGCTGGGCCAGGGTGTCGCAGCCGGCGTAGAATTCCTTCAGACCCTCGCAGGGCTGCTCGGGATCGTCGGAAACATCGATGCCGATCTTGGGGGCATTGGCAATGGGGGCGTCGAAGGTATAGAGGTTGTAGACGTTCTGACCGCCCAAAGTGACGGCCTTGTCGCCGGTACCCAGCGTCAGCTCATTGATCTTGGCGCCGAATACCTGGGGCTTTTTGACAAACGGCATATTGGTATACTCCCTTCATGATGTTTGTGTTTGTCTGTATGAAAAGCAAAGAGTTTGTTAGGCTCTCAGAGGGCCAGCTGGTCAAAGATCCGGTGGACCGCCTGCTTGACGGGGCTGTCCGCAGGCACAGTGACGCTGGGCTTGCCCTCCGCGTCGTACTCATAGACGGTGTCGTCGTGGGGCACCACGCCCATGAGATGGAGGTGATACTTCTCGATCTCCTCCCGGACGCCATCGTTCAGCTGGCCGCCGGGGGCACGGTTGATGATGAGGCCGACCTCCTTGGCGCCCAGCTTCAGCTCGTCGATCATCTCGCTGAGGCGGCCGGCGGCCTGCACGCCGCGGCGGGAGCAGTCGCTGACCAGGAGGATGGTATCCACCTTGGGCAGGATGCCGCGGCTGAGGTGCTCAAGGCCCGCCTCGTTGTCCACGACGATATAGCGGTAGTTCTGGGCGTACTTGGCCACCTGAGTGGAGAGCAGACCGTTGACGAAGCAGTAGCAGCCCTTGCCCTGGGTACGGCCCATGACCAGCAGGTCATAGTCGTCAGCCTCAGTGAGAGCGTCGCTGAACTGCATCTCAGCGTAATCCGCCTTGCTCATACCGGCGGGGATGGGATTTTTGGCCGACATCTCCGCCTGGGCGATCTCCTCACGGATCTCTCCCAGGGTGCTGTGGACCTCCACACCCAGGACTTCATTCAGATTGGAATTGGCGTCGGCATCCACGGCCAGGACAGGACCATTTTTCTTCTGGCAGAGATACTCGATGAGCATGCCGCAGATCGTGGTCTTGCCCACGCCGCCTTTGCCGGCCAGCGCGATAGTTTGTGCCATAGTTGTTGTTCTCCTTTTGGGGTATCCCCCGAGCCGGGGCGGATCAGTGGGCTCCGGCTCGGGGATACGGCCTGTTGATCAGATGAGATCGATGATGCCGGACTCCTTGACGATCCGGGCCACATCGTCGTACTTGTTGAGGGCATAGAGGTGGATACCGTCGATGCCGCAGGCGCGGTACTCGTCGATCTGCTTGATGGTGTACTCGATACCGGCCTCCTTGAAATCGGCCTTCTTCTGAGCGGCAGCAGCGTCGAAGGGCTCCTTGTCGAAGGGGTTGGGGAAGATCCAGTGCTTGGAGATGATCTCGCACAGGGCGCGGGGCATGACGCAGCCGTTGCGGCTGAGAGCCATGTTGATGGTAGCGGCCTGATCCAGGATGGGCATGATACCCACGTCCACAGGCAGCCAGATGCCGGCGTCACGGATGGCGTCCAGCCAGTAGCGGAACTGATCCATATCCCAGCACAGCTGAGTCATGATGTAGTCAGCGCCGTTGTCCTGCTTCTGCTTCAGGAAGGAGATATCGGCCTCCAGGCTGCGGCAGGCAATGTGGCCCTCGGGGGAACCAGCCACGGCGATGCAGAACTTGTCACCGAACTCCTGGCGGACAAACTTCACCAGCTCGGTCGCATAGTGCAGGTCGCCGCCGGTGCCGGTCCAGCCGAAGGGCAGGTCGCCGCGCAGAGCCAGCATGTGGTTGATGCCGTGATCCAGATAGTTCTGCAGCTGCTCCTTGATGCCTTCCTTGGTGTTGCCGATGCAGGTGAAGTGGGTGACGGGAGTGCACTTGCCGTCCTTCTTGATCTTGTCCAGAACCTCCAGGTTCTTGCCGACGTTGGTACCGCCGGCGCCGTAGGTGCAGGAGATATAGTCAGGGTTCAGGGTGTACAGCTGCTCCAGCACACCACCCTCACCGCAGAGCTTCTCCATGCCCACATCGGTCTTGGGGGGAAAGACCTCAAAGGAAAAAGCAGCTCTCTCTTCGAAAATTTCAGAAACGCGCATAGTCTGATCCTCCATATTTTTTTATGGTTATTTGAATAAGCGGCACCGCCGCTGTGGGGCGACAAAGTAAGTCCCGGCGGATCAGGCCGGGGTGGGGGCGGATTCATTCCGCCCGAGGAAGTGAAATGGCCAGGGTTCTCATTTGACCGAAGGTCAATCGCCGGGAGTCCGGCGTAACAAGTGTTTTGCCAAAGGCAAAACCTTGCCGCAGGGCGGATTCATTCCGCCCGAGGAAGTGAAATGGCCAGGGTTCCCATTTGACCGAAGGTCAAATGGGAGTAAAGGAGTAGCGCTTGAGAAGCCCGGCGGTGTCGGTGTGATAGATCACCGTACCGTCGGAGAGCTCTTCCTTTTCAATAGAGGCGCGGGGCTCCAGATCCCGGACATAGGCATCGGTGTCCTCCACCGATACCTCCCGGAAATCCACGTCCCGCATCTGATTGTTGCTGCACTGATTGAAGATCTCGCAGCAGAGCTCATACGTACGCATGAGACGCACCTCCGTTACTCTGCGGCCACGATCACCGTGCCGGCGGTAAGGTCGGCGGACACCAGGTGGCCGGTAATGGTGGTCACAGCCCCCATCACGTCCACAAAGGTCAGCTGATCGCCGTCAGCCTTGATGCTGGCGACAAAGCGGCAGAGGATATTGTCATCCTGCTTTTCGTTCTTGTAGATAGTGGAAAGACACATGGGAAACGCTCCTTTAGGGTTTTACTTTTTCAGCAGCTCCAGAGCGGCGGAGAGATAGCCGTTGCCCTGATCAAAGGATTCCACAGCGTGGAGCAGCTGGTGCTCCACCTCACCGGAAAACTGCTTGGCCAGGTCGCTGAGCTCAGCGGCGTGGTGAATATTGTGATCGAGCATGTACTGCAGCAGGGCCACCGCCTGTTCTCCGCTGACGTTCTCCCCGCCGTGGGTGTGGGTATGAACGTGGTCATGAGTGTGCTCATGATCGTGGTCATGGCTGTGGGTGGGATGTTCGTGGTCAAAGTGCTCCATACAGACTCCTCCAAGCTAATATTGACATAAATTTAACCAAGTACACTATACCGCAATTTTGTCACGTTTGCAAGGGACAAGCGCATAATATTTCGAGTTTTTTTCAAGTTTTTAGCGGCAAAGTCAACACAGGAAAAATAAGAGAAAAAAAGAATAAAAATGGTAAAAGATCTGCGCCGCAGACCGTGTGCGGGCCTGCGGCGCAGATAGGATGAGAGAGATAAAAAATCAATCCACTTTGGGCAGCTTGCTGAGGGCGGCGGCAATGTCCTCATCGGTGGGGATATAGTCGCTCATGTCGCCGTCGTTGAATTTCTGGTAGGCATAGAGATCGAAATAGCCGGTACCGGTCAGGCCGAAGAGGATCGTCTTTTCCTCGCCGGTCTCCTTGCACTTGAGGGCCTCGTCAATAGCCACCCGGATGGCGTGGCTGCTCTCCGGAGCGGGGAGGATGCCCTCCACCCGGGCAAAGGCCTCTGCGGCTTCAAAGACCTTGGTCTGCTCTACGCTGGTGGCCTCCATATAGCCATCGTGGTAGAGCTGGGAAAGGGTGGTGCTCATGCCGTGATACCGCAAGCCGCCGGCGTGGTTGGCGGAGGGGATGAAGCCGGAGCCCAGGGTGTACATCTTGGCCAGCGGGCACACAGCGCCGGTGTCGCAGAAGTCATAGGCGTACTTGCCCCGGGTGAGGCTGGGGCAGGAGGCGGGCTCCACGGCGATGAAACGGTAATCCGCCTCACCCCGGAGCTTCTCGCCCATGAAGGGAGCGATGAGGCCGCCCAGGTTGCTGCCGCCGCCGGCACAGCCAATGATGATGTCGGGCTTTACGCCGTATTTGTCCAGAGCGGTCTTTGCCTCCAGGCCGATAACGCTCTGATGGAGGACCACCTGGTTGAGCACGCTGCCCAGCACATAGCGGTAGCCGGGAGTGGAGGTGGCTGCCTCCACCGCCTCGCTGATGGCGCAGCCCAGAGAGCCGGTGGTGCCGGGATGCTCCGCCAGGATCTTCCGGCCCACGGCGGTGGTTTCAGAGGGGGAGGGGGTGACGCTGGCGCCGTAGGTCCGCATGACCTCCCGGCGGAAGGGCTTCTGCTCGTAGGAGCACTTCACCATGTACACCCGGCAGTCCAGGCCCAGGTAGCTGCAGGCCATGGAGAGAGCGGTGCCCCACTGGCCGGCGCCGGTCTCAGTGGTGACGCCCTTGAGGCCCTGGTGCTTGGCGTAGTAGGCCTGGGCGATGGCGCTGTTGAGCTTGTGGGAGCCGGAGGTGTTGTTGCCCTCAAATTTATAGTAGATCTTGGCGGGAGTCTGGAGCTTCTCCTCCAGGCAGTAGGCCCGGACCAGGGGAGAGGGACGGTACATCTTGTAGAAATCCCGGATCTCCTGGGGGATCTCGAAGAAGGGGGTGGTGTCGTCCAGCTCCTGCTTCACCAGCTCGGAGCAGAACACGCCCTCCAGCTCCTGTGCGGTCATAGGCTGGAGCGTGGCGGGGTTCAGCAGGGGGGCGGGCTTGTTCTTCATGTCGGCCCGGAGATTGTACCAGGCTTTGGGCATCTCGTCCTCGGACAGATAGATTTTGTAAGGGATCTTGTTCTCGCTCATGGTAGTTTCTCCTTTCACAAATCGGTTCCGGGACAAAAGAAAAACGCCTCTGTCCCTAGCTTCACTGCTGGGACAGAAGCGATCATTGCTTCTGCGGTGCCACCCGGCTTGACGCTCTCGCGTCCTCTTAGCGCGCACTGACATGCGCCGGCTTTGATAACGGAGGTCCCCTCCGGCTCGCCTACTTGCCTTGCGGCTTTGGGTCTGCCCTCGAAAGCCCATTGGGCCCCGCGCTCCCGACCGCCTTCCCACCACCGGCGGCTCTCTGAACAGTACCTGCGAGGCTTACTCACACTTTCTCAACGGTTTTGATGTGCGTACTATAGCACTTTAATGGGATGATGTCAAGAGTTTTTTGGGAGAATCCAGGCGGGGCAGAAGAGGAACTTTGTGACCTGTTCCTATGGCGGCATGGCCCTGTCTGTGGTATCCTGTAAGTACATTTTACCAAAAGGAGAAACTGTATGGAACCGATCACCGCGGTGGTCCTCGGCGCGGGCAGCCGGGGAGAGATCTATGCCGGCTATGCCCTGCGCCATCCGGAGGAATTGAAGGTGGTGGCCGCAGCGGAGCCCCGGCCGGACCGCCTGGCAAAGCTGGCCGATGCCCACGGTATCCCGCCGGAAAACCGCTTTGCCAGCTGGGAGGAGCTGCTGGAGCGGCCCAAAATGGCGGATGTGGCGTTTGTCTGCACCCTGGACGATATGCATACTGCCCCGGCCTTGAAAGCGCTGGAGAAGGGCTACCATATCCTGCTGGAAAAGCCTATGAGCAACACAGAGGAGGAGTGCCGGGCCATCGAGGCCGCTGCCCGTCAGGCGGACCGGGTGCTGGCGGTGTGCCATGTGCTGCGCTATACCCCCTTCTACCGGACCATCAAAGCCCTGGTGGACGGCGGGGAGATCGGGGAGATCTGCGCCGCTGCCCAGATCGAGAACGTGGGCTACTGGCACCAGGCCCACAGTTTTGTCCGCGGCAACTGGCGCAGCAGCCGGGAGACCAGCCCTATGCTGCTGCAGAAGAGCTGCCACGACATGGATATCCTCCTGTGGCTGGTAGGAAAGGACTGCTGCCGGGTCAGCAGCTTTGGGAGCCTGCGCCACTTCACGGCGGACAACGCCCCCGCCGGAGCCCCGGAGCGGTGTCTGGACGGCTGCCCCCACAGCGAGACGTGCCCTTACTACGCCCCCAAAATTTACCTTACCGGCAAGACCGACTGGCCGGTGGATGTGCTGACTACGGATCTCACAGAGGCGGGTATCCGCAAAGCCCTGGAGGAGGGGCCCTACGGCCGGTGCGTCTACCGCTGCGACAACGACGTGGTGGACCGGCAGGTGGTGAATCTGGAATTTGAGGGCGGGGCGGTTGCCTCCTTCGTCATGACTGCCTTTACCGCCGATTTCTCCCGTCAGCTGAAGCTTCTGGGTACTGCCGGGCAGATCCAGGCGGATATGGGGACAAAAGAAATTGTCCTCCACCGCTTCGGGGAGGAGCCCTGGCAGATCCCTCTGCTGGACGGCGGAGAGGCCAGCGGCCACGGCGGCGGGGACTACGGCCTGGTGCGGGACTTCCTGGAAGTGGTCCGCTGCGACGGAGAGAGCCGCTCCAGCGCCCGGGCCTCTCTCCAGAGCCATTTGATCTGCTTTGCCGCTGAGCGCTCCCGACTGTCTCATACGGTGGAGGAGCTGCGGCTGTGAAACCTGAGGCCTGGGAGGCTGTCCTCCCGGGCCCTGATTTTAAAATATTTTTGCCTACCCCCTTGACAACTAGGTTAGCTTGTGCTAACTTTATTACGCAATTAGGAAACACTAACCAGCCCGCCGGACAGGGCGGAGCGGAAAGGAGGGCGTTGTGATGCCGTTGACAATGGTACGGCCCGGTGAGTGCGGCCTTATCAAGAAGGTGGGAGGCAAGGCGGAGACCCGGCTGTTTCTGGAGAATCTGGGCTTTCTGCCCGGATCTTCGGTGTCGGTGATCACCCGGATCGGCGGAAATGTGATCGTGGAGATCAAGGGCGCCCGGGTGGCGGTAAACAGCGACATGGCCGCCAAGATCATGGTATAAGCGGGACATTCCCCGCAGATAACAGGCCGGTACAGGCAAGTGTGGGCCGGCGGAAGGAGAGAGGCATGGAAACGTTGAAACAGGCAAAAGTGGGCTCCACTGTCAAAGTGGTAAAGCTCCACGGGGAGGGCGCGGTAAAGCGCCGGATCATGGATATGGGCATCACCAAGGGGGTGGAGATCTATGTCCGCAAGGTGGCCCCCCTGGGAGACCCGGTGGAGGTCAGCGTCAGAGGCTACGAGCTGTCCCTTCGAAAAGCAGACGCAGAGATGATCGAGGTACAATAGCGAGATCCCATCCGGGCGGCGGCCCGGTATTTTCAAACCAATAAGTTAGCAAATACTAACCATTAGCGGAGCAGGCCCAGCAGCCTGTCTGCGGTGGGTTTTATCTGGGAGGGAGCATGCCATGAAAATCAAAATCGCCCTTGCCGGCAACCCCAATACCGGCAAGACGACCCTGTTCAATGCCCTGACGGGCACCAATCAATTTGTGGGCAACTGGCCCGGCGTCACCGTGGAGAAAAAGGAGGGCGGCCTCAAGGGTCACAAGGATGTGACGGTAGTGGATCTGCCGGGCATCTATTCCCTGAGCCCCTACACCCTGGAGGAGGTGGTGGCCCGCAACTATCTGATCCAGGAGCGGCCCGACGCCATCCTTAACATCATCGACGGCACCAATCTGGAGCGGAATCTCTACCTCACCACCCAGCTGATGGAGCTGGGGCTTCCTGTGGTGGTGGCGGTGAACATGATGGATGTGGTCCGCCGCAGCGGCGATAAGCTCAATACCAAAAAACTCTCTGAGACCCTGGGATGTCCGGTGGTGGAGATCTCCGCCCTCAAGGGCGACGGCATCAAAGAGGCTGCCGACGCGGCGGTCAAGGCCGCCGCCGGGGCGGGGGCGGTGCCGCTGCACCGCTTCTCCGGTACCGTGGAGCACGCCCTGGCCCACATTGAGGAGCTGGCACTCCACAAGCTGCCGGAGGACCAGCAGCGGTGGTACGCGGTAAAGCTTTTCGAGCGGGACGAGAAGATTATCGACCAGCTTGGTCTGGAGAGGGCTGTAGTGGACCACATCGAGCACGACGTCCGGGCCTGCGAGGAGGAGCTGGACGACGACGCGGAGAGCATCATCACCGCCGAGCGCTACAACTGGATCGGCTCCATCATCCACGACTGCTATACCCGCAAAAATCAGGGGAAGCTGTCGGTGTCCGATAAAATCGATAGAATCGTCACCAATCGCATTCTGGCCCTGCCCATCTTTGTGGTGGTGATGGGCCTGGTGTACGCCCTCTCCATGGGAGGGTGGTCCATCTCCATTGGTACTATGGCTACCGACTGGGCCAACGACGTGCTCTTCGGGGAGTTGGTCCCCGGCTGGTTTGACGCCCTGCTGGGTGCGCTGAACGTGGCGGAAGGCAGCTGGGTCTATGCCCTGATCCAGGACGGCATCGTGGCCGGTGTAGGCGCGGTGCTGGGCTTTGTGCCTCAGATGTTGGTGCTGTTTTTACTGTTGTGTATTCTGGAGGACGTGGGCTACATGGCTCGCATCGCCTTCATTATGGACCGAATCTTCCGGCGTTTCGGCCTCAGCGGCAAGAGCTTTATTCCCATGCTGGTGGCCACCGGCTGCGGTGTGCCCGGTATTATGGCCTCCCGGACCATCGAGCAGGACCGGGACCGGAAGATGACGGTCATGACCACCGGCTTCATCCCCTGCGGAGCCAAAATGCCCATCATCGGCCTCTTTGCCGGTGCCCTCTTCGGCAATGCCTGGTGGGTGGCCACCTCCGCCTACTTCATCGGCGTGGCTGCGGTGATTATTTCCGGCGTGATGCTCAAGAAGTTCAAGGTGTTTGCCGGTGAGCCCGCGCCCTTTGTCATGGAGCTGCCCGCCTACCATATCCCTGCGGTGGGCAACGTCCTCCGGGGTACCTGGGAGCGGGGCTGGTCCTTCATCAAACGGGCCGGTACCGTGATCCTGCTCAGCTCCATCGTGCTGTGGTTCCTCCAGGGCTATGGCGTGGTGGACGGCGTGTTCCAGGCGGTAGAGGATAACAATGACAGCCTCCTGGCGGTCATCGGCAATGCCGTGGCCTGGATCTTTGCCCCCCTGGGCTGGGCCGGCGACTGGGCCTGGAAAGCTGCGGTGGCTACCATTACAGGCCTTATCGCCAAGGAGGAAGTGGTCAACACCTTTGGCGTACTCTATCACTACGCCGGTGATGTAGACCTCATGGAGGACTCCAGTCCCATCTGGACGCTGCTGGCGGCGGACTTCACCGCTCTGAGCGCCTACTCTTTCATGATTTTCAACCTGCTGTGCGCCCCCTGCTTTGCGGCCATGGGTGCCATCAAGCGGGAGATGAACAACCCCAAGTGGACCCTGGCGGCCATCGGCTATATGTGCGGCTTTGCCTATGTGATGGCCCTCATCGTCTACCAGATCGGCGGCCTCATTACCGGCGCGGTGGCCTTCAACCTCTGGACGGTGGTAGCTGTGGTCCTGCTGGCGGGCCTTCTGTACCTGGTGCTGCGCCCCTATCGGGAGAGCACCACCCTGCGTACCGGCGACCGCTCCGTGGCTCATGTGTGAGCGGGCCGCCTGAGGAAAGGAGCCTGATGCATTTATGACGACTTTCATTGCCCAGCACGGCGGCGAGATCGTGGTATGCCTGGTGCTGCTGCTGATCGCCGGTGCTATCATCGTGCGGATGGTAAAAGACCGGCGTGCCGGTAAAGGCGGCTGCGGCTGTAACTGCGGCGGCTGCCCCAATGCCGGAGCCTGCCATCCCAAGACCGTAAAAAAGTAAGGTCTGCTTTTTGGATATCCCCTGCCGCCGGAGCGGCCCGCACCCTCCTGCGAGACGATCCCTCTCCGCACCGGCGGCATTCCCGGCCCCCTGTGGGGCCCTGACCTAGTGTTCGATCGCTTCTCCTGCGATTTGACAGCCATACCTGAATTGTTCCCAAGGCAAGGGCCCCGGATCGCCATCCGGGGCCCTTGTCTTTCTGCTGGCTTTGTGGCGGATATGTGGGAAACAGGGAATAACTTTTCAATTTTTATGCCATTTTCAGAAAGATGTTACAAAACGGAAACAAAAATAGCAATTATAGAACAAATCTATGCGGTAAAATAGCCGATTTCCTTGACGAAAGGGGCGGAAAGGAGTATGTTAATTATGTAACAATCAGAGGCGGAGAAATGCGGAGAGAACCGGGAGATCTGTTTTTCCGCTGATCGTGACAGGGCGTCCCTCCTCCCGGAAATGGGGATGCCGGTTCCGGTGAAAGGCCGGGACATCTGAGAAGAGGAGAAGAGAGGAAAGCTGGGAGGAGGTGAACACGGCAGGTTCCAGGCGGTCCCGCGGTATCCGGCGGGACAAGGACGTTCCCTCAGGGGAGAGAAAGGAAAGAAAATAAAATGGAACAGATTATGGATCAGATGGCTGCTGTTGTCAAGACAGCCAGTGATTTTGTATGGAACAGCGTACTGCTGTATGTGCTGGTCTTTACCGGCATTTTGTTTACCATCCGTCTGGGGTTCATCCAGGTGCGGAAATTCGGCGCCGGCTGGCGTCAGATGTTCGGCAGCTTCAGCCTCTCCGGCAAGAAGGCTGGTAAGGACGGCATGAGCTCCTTCCAGGCTGCTGCTACCTCGATTGCCGCCCAGGTGGGTACCGGCAACATCGTGGGCTGCTGCACAGCCCTCCTCTCCGGCGGCCCCGGCGCTATCTTCTGGATGTGGCTGGCCGCTTTCTTCGGCATGGCCACCATCTACGGCGAGGCCGTTCTGGCCCAGAAGTACAAGACCCGTGACGACCAGGGACAGGTCATCGGCGGCCCTGTGTACTATATCCGGGCCCGGTTCCAGGGCGGCTTCGGCAAGTTCCTGGCAGGTTTCTTCTCTGTGGCTATCATCCTGGCTCTGGGCTTCATGGGCAACATGGTCCAGGCCAACTCCATCAGCGGCGCGTTCAACACCGCCTTCCATGTGCCCAAGCTTGTTACCGGCGTGATCCTGGCTGTAGTGGCCGCGTTCATCTTCCTGGGCGGCGTGAAGCGGATCGCCTCCGTCACCGAGAAGCTGGTCCCCATCATGGCAGTGTGCTACCTGGTGGGTGCATTGGTAGTCATCCTGGCCAACGTCACTGCTGTGCCCGAGGCCTTCCGCATGATCTTTGTAGGCGCCTTCACTCCCGAAGCTATCCTGGGCGGCGCTGTGGGTATCGGCATCCAGCAGGCTATGCGCTACGGCGTGGCCCGTGGCCTCTTCTCCAATGAGGCCGGTATGGGCTCTACCCCCCACGCCCACGCTATGGCTGATGTGAAGCGCCCGGAGGACCAGGGCCCTATCGCTATGGTCTGCGTGTTCATCGATACCTTTGTGGTGCTGACCCTCACCGCCCTGGTGGTCCTCACCAGCGGTGTGTTCGACACCTCCGACCTGGCTGCCGTCAATGCCAACATCGGCGCCGACGCCCTGGCTCAGGCTGCTTTCAGCAATGTATTTGGTACGTTCGGCAGCATGTTCGTGGCCATCTGCCTGCTGTTCTTCGCCTTCTCCACCATCGTGGGCTGGTACTTCTTTGGCCAGCAGAACGTGAAGTACCTCTTTGGCAGCAAGGCCGTCAGCGTCTACTCCGTTATCGTGGTGCTCTGCATCATCGTGGGGTCTGCGCTGAAGGTGGACCTGGTGTGGAACCTGTCTGACTTCTTCAACGGCCTGATGGCTCTGCCCAACCTGGTCGCGCTGCTGGCTCTCTCCGGCGTGGTGGTGAAGATCGCCCGCGGTGAGGATGAGGGCGGACAGCTGCGCAAATAAGCTCCTTCCGACAAACTAAAACGGCGTGGGACCATTGGTCCCACGCCGTTTTTTGCTGACAAAGGGGGCTCCTTACCGCAGGTCCTCCAGACCACCGCCGCAGAAGGAGTCAAAGTATTGATAGTAGGGCTCCAGAAAGGTAAACCCCTTCACCAGGGCCTCCGGCAGCTCCGGGGAGCAGAGGAGGTCGTCAAAAGGTCTGTCACAGCCAATGGAAATATTTTTCTTGTTGTACCAGGGCTGGAGCAGGGGGGAGGGGGCAGCCTTGGGCCGGGCGTACTCCTGGCCCTGGAGCTGGAAATCCTCCTGGCGGTTCAGCTTCCGGGCCAGCTTTTCCGGATGCTGGGGATGTTCCGCCATGTCCCGGCGCATGGCGGCCATCATGGTGGGGGTGGCACACCAGAAGCCTACGCCGTGGCTCCAGCCCTCCGGCGATACCTCGAACCAGAACGCGGGGTGCCCCACGCCATCGCTGTCCGCCTGGGGCGGCCGCAGAGTGAACCACAGGTGGTCCTTGTAGGGCCCCCGGCCGTGGAGCCGCCGGGCGTCCCGGTAGATCCGGGAGACGTGGAGGTTCAGGGACAGCTTGGGAAACTTCTCGCTGAACAGGGCCTGGGTCTGAGCGCCCAGCTCCAGGGTGGGCTGGTACAGGCAGCGCAGGTACGCCTCCTTGTGGGCGGCAAACCAGGACCTGTCATTATTGAAGCGGATGCCCCAGAGAAAATCCAGGGTCTCACCGCTGTATCCGGTAAACATAACATTGCTCCTTTCTCGTGGGTTCTTGATCGGTATCATCATATCCAGCGAAAAACTCCTTGTCAAGGGGACAGCATTGGAAAGCCCGGGAACCATTGGAAATACAGGACTTTCCTAACAGTCGAGCAGCAAATCGAGGGGATTTTATTGACTTTGCGCCGGGATGGGTATAAGGTGGAGCCGACCTGCAGGACCTTGAGAAGCGAGGAGCAAAACAACATGGAGAGCAAAAAACGTTTTGGTGAATATATCTGCCGGCGGCGCAAGGAGCTGGGGATGACCCAGCGGGAGTTTGCCGACAAACTGTATGTGACAGAATCGGCGGTGAGCAAGTGGGAGCGGGGGCTCAGCTACCCGGATGTGACGCTGCTGCGGGACATCTGCGCGGTGCTGGACGTCAGCGAGCACGAGCTGCTCACCGCCAGTGTGGACACGGAGCGGCGCACCGCCGAACGCCTGGCGGAAAAGTACCTCCGCCTGACCCGGACCTACCGGGTGGTCCAGTATGTGATCTACGGCGCCATCCTGCTGGGCTGCGCCATAGGAAATCTGGCCTCCCAGGGCACCCTCAGCTGGTTTTGGATCGCCCTGGCGGCGGTGCTGCTGGCGGCCTCCCTGACCCTGGTCCCCGCCCTGGTAGGTCTGCGGCAGGAGCTGGTACCCTATCGGGCCAGCATCTCCCTGGGAGGTGCCCTGGCTTCTCTGGAATTGCTGCTGCTGGTGTGTTGCCTGTACAGCGGCGGGGACTGGTTTCCCATGGCGGGTATAAGTGTGCTGTTTGGCGCGAGCCTGTTTATGGTGCCGGTGCTGCTGTGGCAGCTGCCTCTGCCGGCGCTGGAGGGGCGGCGGCTGAGCGCATATCTGGCGGCGGAGACGGTGCTGCTGGAGCTGCTGCTTCTTACAGGGTGCCTGTACAGCGGCGGGGACTGGTTTCCCATGGCGGCGGTAGGCGTACTGTTCGGTTTGAGCCTGTTCATCCTGCCGGTGCTGCTGCGGCAGCTTCCCCTGCCGGAGGCGCTGGAGGGACGGCGGCTGAGCGTGTATCTGGCGGCGGAGACGGTACTGCTGGAGCTGCTGCTTCTTACGGGGTGCCTGTACAGCGGCGGGGACTGGTTTCCCATGGCGGCGGTGGGCGTACTGTTCGGTTTGAGCCTGTTTATCCTGCCGGTACTGCTGTGGCAGCTGCCTCTGGGACCTTTTATCGGCCGCAATAAGCTGCTGGCGTGGTTTACTGTGGAGACAGCACTGCTGTTCCTGCTGCTGGCCGTGGGCCAGTGGTATGACGGCGGAAACTGGCTGTGGAGCGTGGGGGTCCCGGTAACATTGGTGGGGCTGTCCCTGCCCTGGGGGCTGATGGCCCTGGGACGGTATGTACCGGTTGGACTTTGGGCCAGAGGGACCCTCTGCTTTGCCTGGCTGGGACTGTGGCTGTGGCTCTCACCCTGGGCTGTGGACCGCATCATGCTGGGCAACGGCTGGAGCGATGATTCCTACCGCCTGTCCTGGCCCTTTACATTTTCCGACGGCGTTGGGCCTGTCCAGACACTGGGCGTGATCATACTGGTAATGTGGTTCGTGGCGGCGGCGCTGGCCCTGGCAGGGATCATAGCTTCCAGACGGGGCAAATGAGAAGTGGCTGCCTTCTGTCGGGTATGAATTGATTTTTTCCGCCTTGCGGGGTACAATTATGGCAGAAAGCCGGGGCGGCGGCCCCGGCTGGCCAAAGTACCGCGAATAAGGAGGCAGGGACGATGATGATTCGAGGATCCCGGGGAAAGATGCCGGAGATCTCCCATTCCGCCCGGGCAGCGGAGAACGCGGCGGTGATCGGGGATGTGACGTTAGGCGCCTTCGTCACGCTGTGGTACGGCGCGGTCCTGCGGGGGGACGAGGCGCCCATACGCATCGGGGACGGTTCCAACATCCAGGACAACTGTACGGTCCACTGTGCCATCGGTAAGCCGGTGACGGTGGGGACCAATGTGGTGGTGGGACATGGCGCCATTCTCCACAGCTGCACCGTGGAGGACGGCTGCCTGATCGGCATGGGTGCTACGCTCCTGGATGGCTGTGTCATCGGACGGGGCAGCATCATTGCTGCCGGGGCCCTGGTGCCTCCCGGCAAGATCATCCCGCCGGGCAGCATGGTCATGGGCGTACCGGGAAAGGTGGTCCGCTCCGTGACAGAGGAGGAGGCCATGGAGACCCTGGCCAACGCTGAGCACTATGTGGCTATAGGCCGGGAGGAGCTCCCTCCCGCCTGCGAGGAGTAACGAACATGGGAAAGGCCCCGGCGCATGTGCGCCGGGACCTTCTTTTTATGGAAAAGGAGTCACTTTACGGTGATAAGCTCATAGGACTGGGTACCCAGCCCCAGCTTCTCCGCGTGCTCCACGCAGGAGCGCCAGTTGGTGTCGGGATGGTTGACATGGAAGTGATCGCCGGTGTGGCTGTGGCTCATCTCCTCCAGCTGGGTGCCGGGCAGGACCGGCTGACGGTTCACCGCGTCGGCACAGGCCACATCCAGGGCCACCGGGTCAAAGGAGGCGAACATGCCCACATCGGGGACGATGTTGGCGTCATTTTCCCCGCGGCAGTCACAGTTGGGGGCCACGTCCATCACCAGGTTGATGTGGAAGCAGGGGCGTCCGTCTACCACCGCCTTGGTGTATTCTGCGATCTTGCAGTTGAGAATGTCATTACTCTCATCGCTGGCGGGAAGGATGGCATCCTTGGGACACACACCGATGCAGCGGCCGCAGCCCACGCACTTGTCGTGATCGATGGTGATACGCTTGTCGGTCATGATGGGGGCGCCGTGGGCGCAGATCCGCTGGCAGGCGCCGCAGCCGATGCACAGGTCGCGGTCAGTGTGGGGCTTTCCGGCGGAGTGCATCTCCATCTTGCCCGCCCGGGAGCCGCAGCCCATGCCCAGGTTCTTCAGAGCGCCGCCGAAGCCGGTGGCCTCATGGCCCTTGAAGTGGTTCAGAGAGATGACGATATCCGCATCCATCACCGCCCGGCCGATCTTGGCCTCCTTGACATATTCGCCGCCTACCACGGGCACATAGGCCTCGTCAGTGCCCTTCAGACCATCGGCGATGATCAGGTGGCAGCCCACGGTGAAGGGGTTATAGCCGTTGGTATAGGCGCTCTCCAGGTGATCCAGAGCGTTTTTCCGCCCGCCGATGTACAGGGTGTTGCAGTCGGTGAGGAAGGGCTTTCCGCCCCGGGCCTTGATAAAGTCCACCACCACTTTGGCGTAGTTGGGCCGCAGGTAGGCCAGATTTCCCGGCTCGCCGAAGTGGATCTTGATGGCCACATATTTGCCCTCAAAGTCGATGTTGCCCATGCCAGCCTTGGTGATCAGGCGCTCCAGCTTGTCCAGCAGGTTGTCGCCGGGCTTGGCCCGCAGATTGGTGAAGTAAACTTGGGAGGAAGACATAACGCTCATCCTTTCTGTTATCGTCGTTACTGGCCTCTGCCCATGAGGGAGTCAGCCAGAAGAAAAAACTGTCCGTGGGTGATCTGACTGGGAATATCTCCGCAGGAGCGGCCCAGCCGGACCTCAAAGAAGCGGCGCAGCTCTTCAGGTGTTACCGGTGCATCAGGCCGGAAACGGCCGTTTTCCGCCCGCAGTGCGCCGGTCTCGTCGGCCAGCACAGCGGCGGCGGCATAGGGGTGCCGGGGCGCCATATCCCGGAAGGGAGCCCGGCCGGAGCGGACCAGCTTGATCCGCTGGCGGATGGTCTCACAGCCAAAGGCCAGCATAGCCAGAGCGCCCCGGGTGAGGACGGTGTCCGGCCGCAGGGTGTTGTCCTGGAACGCCACGCACCAGCCGTGGCCCAGGAGCCGCCGGGCGGCGGCGCCGATATCACTGCTGGGAAGGGCATCCCGGAAGGGGGAGCGCTCCAGCAGCTCCGAGACAGTAACCACTTTGTAGCCGTGATCGGTGAGCAGCTGCAGCTGCTTATCCAGACCGTCGGCCACCGGAGTGCGCCGGGCCATGTTGAAGCCGTCCTTCTGGAAGATGATCTGGCCCCGGAAATAGTCGGGATTTTCCAGGAGGATCCGTTCCATGGGCTTCCAGGTAGCCTCCACCTCCGCCTCATAGGAGGCGAGGGGCAGCCATCCGGCGCCGTCAAAGCTGGCGGCCATATACTGGTAGCCCATCAGGGCGTAGGCGTCATAGCTGGTAAAGCCGCCCTTGATGCCGTCCACATAGTGGGGGGGACGGGAGAGACGGATGGGATAACCCCAGCCCTTCTCCATGGTGCCGTGGAGCTTCTTCAGGTCCTGGACCACAGGCTCCAGACCGGAGAGGTACTTCCGGCGGCCATAGACCAGAGGCTTCCAGCCAAAGAGAATGTGGGAATAGGTGTGGCTGGTGATCTCATGGCCCCCTGCCAGCAGCCGTGTCACCAGCTCCGGACAGTGGACCACGCCGCCCTTGTCATCCTTCTTGAAGTCGGGGTAGTGGTCATAGGAGATGCCGCCCCAGGAGGCAGAGCCGTGTTTGCCCGCTTTGTCGGGGTAGTTGTGGGAGGTATCCCCCACCACGTCGAAGGTGCCCTTGGCTCCGTAGTGCTCCAGCGTTTCCGCCAGTACCAGCGTCAGAGGCTTGCCCCGGAAATGGTCCGGGTTGGCAGGGAGAGCGCAGGGACCGTCATCGAAGGTCATGGCGCAGATCCGCTCCTCCGTGGCTACCCGCTCAATGCGGCGTACCGGGGAGAGGTAGACGGGAGTCCGCTCCCGGATCTGATCCTGAAAGCGGTGCTTGGCCTTTTTGGCAAGGCCGATGCCCTTGGTGACGAGTGACATAGGAAGGACCTCCTGTGAGAAATATAGCTGTCCGCCTGTGTTCAGCGGCGGGAAATATCCAGTATGGCGCAGTAGCCCACATACGCGGCAGCCCGGCAGATGCGGTATACGCCTCCCTGCCGCCGGGCCTTGGTCCACTGGGAGAGCCCTTTGCGGATGTGGGGAGTGTTCTTTTGCAGCAGAGCCTGACTGCGGCCTGCCGCCAGGGCTTCCCGCAGGGCGGGGAGGGTCAGCGTCTCCGCCGTCAGGGCGGTGCGGGCGTTGCCTACCTCCTTGGCGTCGTGGGCGTCGCTGCCGCCCACGGAAGGAAGCTGCCGCCGGGCGGCAAAGGCAGCCGCCTGGTCATTGGCGGCAGGGTTTTTGAAGCAGGCCCGGGCGTTGACCGCCTCCACAGCATCTAGAGGAAAGGCATAGTCCGCCCCCTGACGGCCTGGACGGTGGAAGGGGTGGGCCAGGACCGCAAGGCCCCCGGCCTCACGGATGGCCGCCACAGCGGCCTCCGGCTCCGGCAGCCGCCCCAGGGCGGCAAGGTCCACAGGACGCTCCAGGAAAAGACCGGTGATATGGCCAGACTTGGTGGAGATCTCGCAGCCGGGGATCAGTAAAATGCCGTTCATGGCCGCCGGAACCGGGGTGCACTGGTCGTGGTCGGTGACGGCCATGGCGTGGAGCCCTGCCGCCGCCGCGGCGGCTGTCAGGTCCTCCAGAGAGGACCGGCCATCCAGAGAGGCGGCAGTGTGGACATGGAGATCGGCGTAGTAGGTGGTCATCCCTGTTTCTCCTTTGTGATGAGGGAGCGGTAGTAGGCAAGGCCCGGCAGCATATCCCTCCACTCAAAGAGCCCGTCCCGGACGGCGGGATTGAGGAAATCCCCCAGGGCGGCAAACAGCGCACCGGGGTGGCCCCGCCGGGCGTAACCCAGCCCCGCCATCAGGTCTGAGGCGGCAAAGATCATCTTCCGCTGCAGAGGAGCGGAGACGTGGGGCAGAGAGAGGGGGGCACCGGGGTTCCCGGCGTTGTAGGAAAGAATAGCCCACAGCAGGGGAATACCGCTGCGGGAGACCCGGGTGAGAGGGAAGGTACCCCAGATCCGGGGGTTTACCTCCAGCAGATGGGGACGGCCCTGGCCGTCCTCCTTGAATTCGAACATGGCAAGGCCGGTGTAGCCCGTTTCCTGCACCAGCCGCTGGGCATAATCCCGCAGCTCAGGCCGGTCTACACACCGGCAGCAGGAGGAGGGCCCGCCGGTAACCGGGTATTCCCGGATGCGCTGGTGGCAGATGGCGGCGGCAATGCTGCCCCGGTCTGCCACCACATCACAGCCAAGGCCTGCACCGGACAGGTAGGTCTGCACTACCGGCGCTTCCCCGCTGAGAGAGGCAAAGCGGCGGTAGTGGGCCTCCGCCTCCTCCGGGGAGCGGACAATGGCGTAGCGGGCGGCGGCGGTTAAGCCCAGCTTCTCTCCGCACACCGGCTTGATGACGCAGGGCAGGGGCAGCCGCCGGACAAAGTCCTCCACCGGCTCATCCTCCTGCCGGACGTAGGCTTCCGGGACCGGAACCCCCAGAGAGGCGGCTAGTGCTGCCAGCCGCTCCTTGCTGTTGAAGAGGTCCAGCTGCTCCGGCGTGGGGATACAGAGGCCGCACACTGTGCTGAATCGTTCCCGGTCAGCCGCCACCGCTGCCAGCGTGGCGGCGCCTGCGGGCAGCAGGGCCGGGCGCTCTCCCCGCTCCTCCATGACCTCCCGGCACAGCTCCCAAATGGGCTGGGCCCCCTGGTCCTCCGGCAGCCATACATGGCGGCTGGTATGGCGGGACATGGCCCCCAAAGCCGGGGAGGCGGGATTCTCCCGATGGCCCTCCCATTCACAGGTGATGACCTCTACCCCCGCCTGGCTGAGATCCCGGATCAGCGCCAGGGACATACGGTAGTGGACGTCGGTGACAATAGCGATCATAGGAGTCCTTCCCGGGGAGCCGTTCCCCTTAGTATGCCCAAAATCGCCCGGCGGTCAGCCGCCGGATGGGCGTATTTTCAACTGTTAAGTCTACCACAAAATATCCGCAAGGACAAGGGGGGAGACGGTGTGCCCCCGCCAAAGGACAGCAAAAAAGGGGGACCCGTCCAGGGACGGGCCCCGCTGATGGAGGTGGAATCACGCCTTGGGGGAGGCTTCAGCCTGCTGCTGAGCCAGCTTTTCCATCTCCTCCTCCTCCAGCACCCGGTAAGCTACCTTGCCCACCAGGGTCTTGGGCAGCTCCGAGCGGAACTCGATGTCGTAGGGGAGGGCGTACTTGGCGATGTTCTTTTTGGCGTAGGCCATAAGGGTGTCCTTGGTGTTCTGATCGGCGGGGACCCCGGGCTTGAGCATGATGAAGGCCTTCACCTTCTGCATCTTCAGGGGGTCAGGCACACCGATGACGCAGCTCATCTGCACCAGCTCGTGGGCGTCAAACACGTTCTCCAGCTGGGAGGGGTAGACGTTGTAGCCGCTGGTGACGATCATGCGCTTGATGCGCTGCTTGAAGTAGACGAAGCCGTCGTCGTCCATGGAGCCCAGGTCTCCGGTGTGGACCCAGGTGAGACCGTCGGGGTGGACTTGCAGGGTCTGGGCTGTCTCCTCGGGGTTGTTCATGTAGCCCAGCATCACCGTGGGGCCGCTGAGGCAGATCTCGCCGTCCTCACCGTAGGGCACCTCCTCCTGGGTGCCGGGGCGGACGATCTTGTAGTAGGTGTCCGGGAAGGGCAGACCGATGGAGCCCTCCTTGGCCATGTGGCTGGGAGTCAGGCAGGAGGCGGTGACGCACTCGGTGGTGCCGTAGCCCTCCCGGACCTGGACCACGGCGTGGTGGTCGTAGAGGAATTTGTCAAAACGCTTCTTCAGCTCCACGCTGAGGCTGTCGCCGCCGGAGTAGACGCCCTTGAGGCAGCTGAGGTCCGCGTCCTTCATCTTGGGCAGACGCAGCAGGGCCTCGTAGAGGGTGGGGACACCGGCGATGAGGTTGCAGCGGTACTTGAGGAGAAGCTTGGCGTAGCTCTCAGCAGTGAACCGGGGCACCAGAATGCAGCAGCCGCCGCTGGCCAGCATGGAGTGGATGGACACGCCCAGGCCAAAGCCGTGGAACATGGGCATTACCGCCAGCATCCGGTCGCCGGGCCGGAAGAAGGGGTTGGTGGCAATGATCTGGGCGGCCAGAGCGTTGAAGTTCATGTGGCTGAGAAGAATGCCCTTGGTGGTGCCGGTGGTGCCGCCGGAGTAGAGGATAACGGCGGTGCTGTCGGGATCTGTCTCCGCCTGATACTTCCAGTGATAAGACCGTCCCCGGCGGAGGAACTCATTCCAGCGGAGGATGGGGGCGTCCTTGGGGATCTTCTGCTGCTTGCGGCCCTCGGTAAGCATGTAACCGGCCTTGATGGGCTGGGCCAGGGCGTCCTTGATGGAGGCGATGATGATGTTGTCCAGGTCCACATTCTGCCGGATGGCCTCAAACTTGTGGTAGAACTGATCCAAAGTGATGGCGGAAATGGAGCCGGAGGCCTTGAGGTAGAACTCGATCTCCTTCTCACTGGAGAGGGGGTGGATCATGTTGGCGATGGCGCCCACCAGATTCAGGGCGTAGAAAGCCACCACGGTCTGGGGGCAGTTGGGCATGGCAAGGGTCACCTTGTCGCCGGGGCGGATGCCGATGGACTTGAAGGCCCGGGCGCAGACGTGGATCTCCTGGATCAAAGTCCGGTAGGTGGTCTTTTTGCCCATGAATATGTACGCTATATGGTTGGGATATTTTTCAGCGATCTCCTCTACCGCCCGGTACATGCTCCGCCGCTCGTAGGTAAGATGGGCGGGCACGTCCCCCAGGTTTTTGATCCAGGGGGTCTTGACGGCGGGACGTTCGGCAACTGCGTTACTCATACTGTACCTCCTCCTTGGCGGGCGCCTCCAGCAGCTTGGGATTCTGCAGCAGGTGCTTGAGCAGCTTTACGGTTTTGGAATAGTAGTAGCCATCGGCAATGCGCTCATCCAGGGTCAGGCCCAGGTCCAGCACCTCGCGCATCTCCACATGGCCCTCCGTGTCATAGAAGGGGGCCATATGCTTCTCTCCGATGGTGACAAAGATGGAGTTGGTGCCCCAGTTGTTCAGGTGATGGTATCCGGCGTTGAGGCGGATGGACCCCAGGTTGGAGAGGAAAAGAGTGGCGTAGTTGGGGTCGGTTTTGATAAGGTCATAGGGCACCTTCCCCAGGAAGTCCAGTCCGTGAAGCAGCCACATGATAAAACGCAGGATGGGCCGGGGCAGCTTACAGAGGGTATCCATAGCGCTGGTGGAATTATCCACATTGCCGGCCTTGCGGTTGACCCGGACCTCGTCCCGGATCTTGTTGTGGATGGTGTCCACCGTGTCCTCCTCTGTGAAGCGGATAAAGGCCAGCGCCTCGTGGGCACTGTCGGTAAACTGCTTTTTTACCACAAAGGCGGCGGACAGCTCATTGCGCTGGTAGAGCCGCCGTCCCTGAATGAAGCGGTTCATTCGGGGCCGCAGCACCACGGATTTCACCAGGGCGGCTACGATAATGTGGAAAAAGGTGTATTTGAAGTCGATATCCCCGGCGTTTTTCTCCGCCAGGTAGGCATTGATGGCGGTGAGGTCGATCTGCTCTTTGATGAAGGCCTCGTTGTCGGCCCGGTTGGGCATCAGGTATGGGGTGATCTGGTGGAGAGAGTCCTCCTCCCGGAGCCACCGCCCGTCCCGCCTGTCGCCCCAGCGGCGTTTGGTGTTGTCCATTGCGATTCCTCCTTACATTACATTCACAAGCTGTACTGTTATAGCACATTCTCCGTCACTTTTCCAGGATTTTAATATTTTTTTAAGGATTGACACCGCCTGTTCGGCTATTTATACTGAAATTATCCTCCCAAACCGGTGGGAAACAGAAAAAATCCATACAAAACAGGCGGTATATAGGAGGGAAGGTATGAACATCAAGAGAGCGCTCGGCATCGGGGTGGGTGTCAGTGTTGGGGTGTACATGGTCGCTGAGATCCTGCTCAATGGCATCTTCAAGTTCTGGTACAGTGCCGAGACCATGGATACGCTGATGACGCTGGTGATCCTGGGGGAGATCGCAGCCTGTACCGATCTGATCCTGCAGAAGCTGGACCGGCTGGAGAAGAAAACCGGCGGGGAGATCTCTGAGGAGGGAGACCCCGCCCAAGGGTCTGATACCAAATAAAAATACCTCCCACCGGCAGGTGGGAGATATTTTGACTTATTCATTCAGCTTACTCTGTCACGTAGGGCAGCAGAGCGATCTGACGGGCCCGCTTGATGGCCTCGGTCAGCTGACGCTGATGCATGGCGCAGGTGCCGGTGGTACGGCGGGGCAGGATCTTGGAGCGCTCGGAAATGAAGCGGCGCAGCTTGGCGGCGTCCTTGTAGTCGATGTGCTCGCACTTGTCCACGCAGAACTGGCAGACCTTCTTGCGCTTACGGGGCGCGGCGGGACGGGCGGGTCTATTTTCACGTTCCATAGCCATGGTAATCTATCCTCCTTGTCAATGTCGGCAGCGACTGCCGCGAAATAGGGTGAAGAGGATCAGAAGGGCAGATCGCCGTCCTGATCGTCGATCTCAGCGAAGCCGGAGGGCTCGTTGGATGCCTGGGCATAGCCGCCGCCGTAAGAGGCGGGACCGCCATAAGCGGGGGCGCTGCCGTAGGCGGGAGGGGCGCTGTAGCTGCCGGCGCCCTCGGCGTCCCGGCGGCTGTCGCCAAAGTAGACGTTGTCCGCCACCACCTCGGCGGTGCGGCGGTTGTTGCCGTCACGGTCCTTCCACTCGCGGATCTGGAGCCGGCCCTCCGCCACGGCCATACGGCCCTTGGTGAAGTACTTGCAGACGAACTCCGCCGTCTGCCGCCAGGCTACCACATCGATGAAATCGGTGCTCTTCTCGCCGGAATCACGGCTCTTGAAGTCGCGGTCCACGGCCAGGGTAAAGGACGTCACCGGAGTACCGGACTGGGTTGTCCGCAGTTCGGGATCACGGACGAGACGTCCCATGATGATGATGCGGTTCAACATCGCGCTTCCCCCTTAATTACTCGCCCTTGCAGACGATCATGGAGCGCATGATGCCGTCGGTAATGCCCAGGATACGATCCAGCTCCTTGGGGAACGCGGGATCGCTGGTGAAGGACATCAGGACATAGTAGCCTTCGGCCTTGTAGTCGATGGCGTAGGCCAGCTTGCGCTTGCCCCACTCCTCGACTTCCACTGCGGAACAGCCGTGCTGATCAGCCAGCGCCTTGAACTTCTCGACGGTGGCAGCGATAGCCTCCTCGCCCAGGGCAGGATCGACGATATACACGACCTCGTAGTTACCAGAAATCTTAGCCATGGTATTGCACCTCCTTTTGGACTGATGGCCCCCGTCCTCTGACGGGAGCAAGGATATACCTGCAAATCGCAGGCCATATTATTATATCGAATCACTTTGAAAAGTCAAGAGAAAATACAAAAAAATTATAAAATACTGAGAAAGAGGGGGCAGCATCCGCTACTGCGGGAGGGAAACGGTCACTGAGGCAGATAGGTTTTCTCCATGTGACGCACCATCTCCACATATTTGTCACGGCAGCCTTCCTCGTCCCCCTTCTCCAAAAGTCTCAGGCAGGGGAGAAGATAATCCCGGTACACGGCATCATAGACGGCAGGGGGGTCCTGGCACAGCTGGATAGTGGTGACGATGGCAGGGGCCAGGCGGTAGTATTCCTCTACCATGCGGCGACCCTCCTCACTGGCCAGCATCACTTGATCCCGGAAACGGCGGAAGGCGGTGAGCTCGTAGCAGTCGTCGGCCTTTCCCTGGGTGCGGCAGACCGCGCTGGTAATGTAGCACAGCCGTTTGCGGAATCCCTCGGTGATCTCCTGGTAGCTGCCAAGGCCGATGGGGGTCTTGGGCCAGCGGGCCACCCACTGGGCCTGTACCGCTTTGGCCAGTTCCTCGCCGCAGGGCTGCGGCAGATCCCGCAGGGCAGGGATGGTAAAGACTGCCATCAGGTGCTGATCCTCATAGTGAGGGGAATTTTTCCGGCTGCCCTTGGTCCAGAGCTGAGCCAGTGCGTCCAGCCAGGCGGCAGCTACCTCCTCCAGAGCGGCGGTGCGGTCACTTCTATCCGCCAGGGCGGATTCCAGACGAATAACAAGGGGGGAGAGCTCTGCCTGATAGGCGCGGAATTGAGGCTCATAGGTGTTGCGTTCAAATTGATGGGCCAGGGCCCGGCGATGGACCATCAGCTCCGCCAGCTCTTGGGCCAGAGCAGAGGCGTCAAGAGGGGAAGCTTCCCCGGCGCTCGGCGCGGGAGAGGCGGGTCGTGCCACCTTGGTGCCGCAGAAGGTGCAGAAGCAGGCGTCCATCCCGTCAGGGATGTCCACCGCCCGGCCGCAGCCGGGACAGGAGATGGTGTGGTTCATGGTGTTCCTCCTTGGACATGGCCCGGTGGCCCGGCGCCGGATTTTGGGCCATTGTACCACAAAATCAGCTTCCATACCAGCCCCGGCAGGAAAAAGGAGAGAAAAACTTCTTCCCTTTACCCTAGGGAATGTGGTATAATAAAATGTATATACAGCAAATCTACGAATATCGCCTTTACGGCGGAGAGGAGCAGGATACCTATGGACCTTGAAAAGATTTTGTCTGCGGTGGACCACACCCTGCTGACCCAGGGGGCTACCTGGGAGGAGATCAAAGGGATCTGCGACGACGGGATGAAGTATCACACCGCTTCTGTGTGCATTCCCCCCAGCTATGTCAGACAGGCCAAGGAGTACGTGAAGGACGCTTTGGCGGTGTGTACGGTCATCGGCTTCCCCAACGGCTATTCCACCACAGCGGTGAAGTGCTTTGAGACGGAGGACGCGGTGAAAAATGGCGCCGATGAGATCGACATGGTCATCAACATCGGCTGGGTAAAGGACAAGAAATGGGATGATCTGCTGTCGGAGATCAAAGCGATCAAAGCCAGCTGCGGCGGAAAGCTGCTGAAAGTGATCATCGAGACATGCCTTCTGACAGAGGAGGAGAAGATCAAGATGTGCGAAATCGTCTCCCAGTCCGGGGCGGAGTACATCAAGACCTCTACCGGCTTTGCCGGCGGCGGCGCTACCCGGGAGGATGTGGCTCTGTTTGCCCAGCACGTAGCGCCCCATGTGAAGATCAAGGCTGCCGGCGGTATCGCCAGCCTCCAGGATGCCCAGGACTTTTTGGATCTGGGGGCCTCCCGGCTGGGTACCAGCCGCATCGTCAAGGCCGTCAAAGGCCTGCCCGGCAGCGGCTATTGATCGGCTGTCTACTTTATTTTATAGATATACGAAAGGAGCACACGCACCTATGGCAACACCTCACAACAGCGCGGCTATGGGGGATTTCGCAAAGACCGTGCTGATGCCCGGCGATCCCCTGCGTGCCAAGTTCATTGCAGAGACCTTCCTGGAGGATGCAAAGCTGGTCAACAACGTCCGAGGCATCCACGGCTATACCGGCACCTATAAGGGGGTCCCTGTGTCCGTGATGGCCTCCGGCATGGGTATGCCCTCCATCGGCATCTACGCCTATGAGCTCTACAGCCAGTACGGCGTGGAGAACATCATGCGCATCGGCTCTGCCGGCGCCATCAGCCCCAAGCTGAAGCTGCGGGATGTGGTGGCAGGACAGGGCGCCTGCACCAACTCCAACTTTGCCCATCAATACCAGCTCCCCGGCACCTTTGCCCCCATTGCGGATTTTACCCTGCTGGAGACCGCTGTGTCTGTAGCCCGGGGGCTGGGCGTGGAGATGCCGGTAGGCAACCTCCTCAGCTCCGACACCTTCTACGATGCCTCCGGCTCCACCATGAAGTGGGGAGAGATGGGAGTGCTGGCAGTGGAGATGGAGTCTGCCGCCCTGTACATGACGGCTGCCAAGCTGGGCAAGCGGGCCCTGGCCATCTGCTCTATTTCTGACAGCCTCGTTACCGGGGAGGAGCTGTCCGCCGAGGAGCGGCAGACCACCTTCACCACCATGATGCGCATCGCCTTGGAGACTGCGGTGGCCATGGAGAGCAAGTAACAAGTTGTTTACAAAAAATTTTCAAAAACCTGTAATTTCGTTCAAGTTCACAGAAAATTTTCAAAAATTCAACAAGTATCCGTAAGGATTCTCAAGTTTTTCGGTTGCTTTCTTTTACGAGGTGTCGTATAATACAGCTACGCAGAAGCCCGGAAACGTAGGGCGGGTGGAATCCGTCCGGCCAGGGAGGGCCCTCCCTGGGACGTCTCTTTGCAACCGGGCCAAGCGGCAAAATTTTACAGAAAGGCAGATTGATTTATGAAGAAGTTACTGGCTTTGCTGCTGGCGATGACGATGGCTCTGGCCCTGGTCGCCTGCGGCGGCAACGGCGGCAACAATACCGCCAACAACACTACCAACAATACCACCAACGACACGGCGGATGATACCACCGATGATACCGGTGATACTACCGCTGTCACCAATCCTGACGACATCCCCGACAGCATGACCAGCGAGGATGGCAAGTATCAGGTGGCTTTCATCACCGACGTGGGCCAGCTGAAGGACAAGTCCTTCAACCAGGGCACCTATGACGGCGTGAAGCTCTACGCTTACAACAACGGTCTGAGCTACAAGTACTATCAGCCCGCCAACGGCAACGAGGCTACTGATGATGACCGTTATGACGCCATGAAGGCCGCTGTGGACGGCGGCGCTGAGGTGGTCGTGTGCGCCGGCTTCATGCAGGAAGCTGCTCTCAAGCGCGCTGCTGCCGACTATCCCGATGTCCCCTTCATCTTTATCGATGGTTACCCTGTCGCTGACGAGGCCGGCAACACCCTGACCAACGTGGCTGGTATCTCCTTCCAGGAGGAGCAGGCCGGTTACTTCGCTGGTTACGCTGTGGTTATGGACGGCTTCACCAAGCTGGGCTTCTCCGGCGGTGGCGGCGGTGACAACCCTGCCTGCTGCCGTTTCGGTTACGGCTTTGTCCAGGGCGCCAACGCTGCTGCTGCTGAGCTGGGCGTGAACGTCGAGATGAACTACTCCTGGGAGTACGGCGCCAGCTTCTCCGCTTCCCCCGAGCTGCAGACCATGGCCAGCGGCTGGTATCAGAACGGTACTGAGATCATCTTCGCCTGCGGCGGCTCCATGTTCCAGTCCATCTCCGCTGCTGCTTCCGCCAACGACGGTTATGTGGTAGGCGTTGACGTGGACCAGTCCTCTGAGTCCGACGCCGTTATCACCTCCGCTATGAAGGGCCTGTCCAGCGCCGTGCAGTGGGCTGTGGGCCACGTCTATGATGATACTTTTGATACCATCGGCGGCGTGGGCACCTCTCTGGGTGTTGCCGATAACGCCGTGGGTCTGCCCACCGCTGAGGAGTCCTGGCGTTTCGAGACCTTCACCGTGGATCAGTACAACGAGCTGTATCAGAAGGTCCTCAACGGCGATCTGGTCATCGATGCCGACTATGCGGCCAACCTGGAGCAGAGCTACTCCAACCTGACCCTGAACATCATCTGATAGACAGGATACATATCCCTGAGGAGGGAAGGCAGGTGCCTTCCCTCCTCTCTTTTTGTTGGCATAAAACGACAATTTCCTTGCTATCTGCCGCCAAGTAAGATATACTATTGAATATGCAGTATATATTCACGAGGAGGAATGGGCGGTGAACTATGCAAGCTGAGAACATCATCGAGATGCTCCATATCACCAAGGAATTTCCCGGCATCATAGCCAACGACGATATCACCCTGCAGCTGCGGCGGGGAGAGATCCATGCCCTGTTGGGTGAGAACGGCGCCGGAAAATCCACACTGATGAGCGTCCTTTTCGGCCTGTATCAGCCGGAAAAAGGGGAGATCAGAAAAAATGGTCAAGTGGTGAAGATCAATGACCCCAATGACGCCACGGCTCTGGGCATCGGCATGGTCCATCAGCACTTCAAGCTGATCGACGTGTTTACGGTGCTGGATAACATTATCCTGGGCGCCGAGACCACCAAGCTGGGCTTCCTGCAGAAGAAGGAAGCAAGAAAAAAAGTGCAGGCCCTTTCCGAACGGTATGGCCTGAAGGTAGACCTGGATGCCAAGGTGGAGGATATCACCGTAGGCATGCAGCAGCGGGTGGAAATCCTGAAAATGCTCTACCGGGACAATGAGATCCTGATCTTTGACGAGCCTACGGCGGTGCTGACGCCCCAGGAGATCGAAGAGCTGATGGACATCATGCGGGAGTTTGCCAAAGAGGGTAAGAGCATCCTCTTCATCTCCCACAAGCTCAACGAGATCATGGAGGTGTCCGATCGGGTCACGGTCCTCCGCAAGGGCAAGTACATCGGCACCGTAAATACCAAAGATACGGATAAGCAGTCCCTGTCCAATATGATGGTGGGCCGCCCGGTACAGCTGGAAGTGGTCAAGGACCCTGCCAAGCCGGGAGATGTGGTGCTGCAGGTGGAGGACCTGACGGTGCCCTCCCACCTCCACAAGCGCAACGCGGTGAACCATGTCAGCTTTGAGGCCCGGGCCGGGGAGATCCTCTGTATCGCCGGTATCGACGGCAATGGCCAGTCGGAGCTGATCTATGGCCTGACAGGTCTGGAAAAAGCTTCTCACGGCAAGGTGACCCTCTGCGGCAAGGATATCTCCCATGCCTCCATCCGCCGCCGGGGAGAGCACATGAGCCATATCCCTGAGGACCGGCATAAGCACGGCCTGGTGCTGGACTTCACGCTGGAGCAGAACATGGTGCTGCAGAAATACCGGGAGCCCCGGTTCCAGCATATGGGCATCATTGATAAGGGCGCTGTCCGGCAGTACGCCGAGCAGCTCATTGAGCAGTATGACGTCCGCAGCGGACAGGGCCCCGTGACCATTGCCCGCAGTATGTCCGGCGGCAATCAGCAGAAGGCGATCATTGCCCGCGAGGTAGACCGGGATCTGCCTTTGATCGTGGCGGTGCAGCCTACCCGCGGCCTGGACGTGGGCGCTATCGAGTATATCCATAGCCAGCTGGTGGCGGAACGGGACAAGGGAAAAGCTGTTCTGCTGGTCTCCCTGGAGCTGGATGAGGTCATGAGCCTCAGCGACAGGATCCTGGTCATGTACGAGGGTGAGATCGTGGGAGAGCTGGACCCCAAAGCCACTACGGTTCAGGAGCTGGGCCTCTATATGGCCGGCGCAAAGCGCATGGGAAAGGAGGCTGAACGCTCATGAAGCAGCGCAGATCCAACCTGATGGAGCGGGAAGGGACTCGGTCCGTTCTGGCATCTGTTATTTCTATTGTGATCGGTATGCTGGTGGGAAGCCTTCTGATCCTTATCATGGGCCTTTTCAACAGCGAACTGGGATTGTCCAGTGTATGGGATGGCATCCGGCTGGTGTTCGGTGGTATTTTCAGTACCGGACGCAGCTCCTCCGGAGCACTGACCTGGGGCTTTAATCCCACTTCCATCGGTAATATGCTCTTCCGGGCAACCCCGCTGATCATGACCGGACTTTCTGTGGCAGTGGCCTTCAAGACCGGCCTTTTCAACATCGGTGCCCCCGGCCAGTATCTGATGGGTACGGCGGCCTCCCTGATCATCGCTCTGAGCATCCCCACAGAGACGGTGCCGGCAGGCCTGGTGTGGCTGCTGGCCTTCCTGGGCGGCGCCCTGGCGGGCGCTATCTGGGGCGCTATTCCCGGACTCCTCAAGGCCTTCCTCAATATCAATGAGGTGCTGGCCTGCATCATGACCAACTGGATCGCCGCCAACCTGGTCACCTGGGTGTTTGACGGCAGCCAATACCGCAATATGGTGGAGAACACCAAGAGCGCTTATATTTACAAGACCTCCTATAACGGCGTGGCCACCTCCAAGCTGGGCCTTGACGCCATCTTCCCCAATTCCCAGGTCAACGGCGGTATTCTGATCGCCATTGTCATGGCCATATTGGTGTATGTCCTGATGACCAAGACCACTTTGGGCTATGAGCTCAAGGCCTGCGGCAGCAATCGCCATGCCGCACGGTATGCGGGTATCAACGATAAGCGCAACATCGTCCTCTCCATGGCCATTGCCGGCTGCCTCTCCGGAATGGCGGCGGCCCTGTATTACCTCTCCGGCAATACGGAGTTCTTCTGGGCCACCTACCAGTCCCTGCCCGCCACCGGCTTCAATGGTATCCCTGTGGCGCTGCTGGCAGTGAACCATCCCATCGGCGTGATCTTTACCGGGTGCTTCATGTCCATGCTGGATATCGTGGGCCTGCAGCTGACCAACCTGACGGCCTACAACGAGTACATCACGGACGTTATTATCTCTGTGATCGTTTACCTCAGCGCCTTCTCTCTGGTGATCAAGATGATGCTTACCAAACGGGGAAAGCGGAATAAGGCACCCAAGACGTCTGACGGAAAGCGGTCTGCCGGTACGACCGATGCCGCACCGGCGGAGAAAGGAGGCGAGAGCGCATGACGTTCCTCATTCAGCAGACTTTGATTTACGCCATCCCCCTGATGATCGTGGCCCTCGCCGGTGTTTACGCGGAGCGCAGCGGTATCATCAACCTGGCTCTGGAAGGTATTATGATCTTCGGCGCTTTCGTAGGCGTGCTGTTCGTGAACCTGACCCAGCAGGCGGGTACCTTTGACGCCGCCAAAGCGGCTGGCGACTGGGTGGCACTCCAGGGCTTTGAGCTGCTGGCCATGCTGGTGGCGGCTATTATGGGCGCCATCTTCTCCCTGTTGCTCTCCTTTGCGTCTGTGAACCTAAAAGCGGACCAGACCATCGGCGGTACTGCCCTGAACCTGATGGCTCCCGCCCTGGTCCTCTTCCTCATCCGGATCATTGCCAACCAGAACACCCTGCAGATGTACACCGGTGACGCTGCCAGCTGGTTCATGATCAAGAAGAGCCTCTTCGGTTACGGACGCAATGACGAGATGGGCTTTCTGGGCTCCACCTTCATCGACAAGGTGTATCTCGCCACCTACATCTGTATCCTGCTCTTTGTGATTTTGTCCATCATCCTCTATAAGACCCGTTTCGGTCTGCGGCTGCGCTCCTGCGGTGAGAATCCTCAGGCGGCGGATTCCCTGGGTATCAACGTGTACAAAATGCGCTACATTGGTACCACGATTTCCGGTGCCCTGGCAGGTATGGGCGGCTTTGTATACGCCCTGACCACCGCTAACTGCGCTGCTACCGGCGACGTGGCGGGCTTTGGCTTCCTGGCCCTGGCCGTTATGATCTTCGGTAACTGGAAGCCTTTGAATATTGCCGGTGCATCCCTGCTCTTTGGCCTGTTCAAGTGTATCGCTGCTGCCTACTCCAGCATCGATATCAATGGCGACGGCGTGTTCATGCTGGCACAGATCGGCGTCAGCCCCCACTTCTACCGTATGCTGCCTTACCTCATCACTCTGATCGTTCTGGCCTTTACCTCCAAGAAGTCCAGAGCGCCCAAGGCGGAAGGTATTCCTTACGACAAGGGCCAGCGGTAAGGTCTTGCCGCAGCTGCATCACACGCATAAAAAGTCCGTCCGGCAAATAGCCGGACGGACTTTTTATGCGGGGAAAAGTACCCCTTTGTCAGGTCAGAAACAGGGAGATGGCACAGTAGACCAGAAGCAGTGCCATAATGGTATTGACGATACGGCCGTGGTGAGAGAATACACGCCGGAACACTGAGCCGAAGGCGGCCCAGCACAGTGTGAAGATAAAACCGATCAGTGCCAGGAGCAAAGCAAAGCCCAGCAGCGTGAGAGGCTGATTTTGATAGTAGGGCAGAATATATACCTCCATGGACAGAATCCCGTAGAGGTAAATTTTAGGGTTGACGAACTGCAGGGCCAGTCCCCCCAGAAAACCGGACTTGTTCCCTTGTGCCTCCATAGAACCGGACCTGCGAAAGATGTTCCATGCCAGATACAGCATATAGAGGGCACCGGCTATTGTCATGGGCAGCCTGATCCGGGGAATGAGAGCGGAGAGCGTACCGCAGAAAACAGCACACAGGATCATGACCACGGAGAAGCCTGTCCAGATCCCAAAGTTGAAGGGAAGTGCCCGGCGGAACCCTTTGCGTCCGGCATTGGACATGGACATCAGTGTGTTGGGACCCGGCGTAGCTGTGGTGATCACAGCGTAGGTGAGGAAAGATACCCAGGGAAACATAGTTGACAGCCCCTTTCACATGGGATAAAACATTGGAAATCCAGGCAATATATCGAATTTTATATATTGTACTATTGCCCCCGATATATTGTCAACAGAAGGGCATATGGCCGTTGCCAATCTTGTGGCGGAGAACACCTGCCCCCTCCGCTGGCGGAAAACCGGCGATCCGGAGGAGAAAGAGAACCAGCTGAGTATGCTGATCTATTACGGGAAATAAGACTATGACGGTCTGCCGGTATTCCGGCAAACCGTCATGGTTTGAGCAGAGCATCAGAAAATTCCATACAGAAGGCAGGATACCGTCAGTGCCAGAAACAGCGAGAAGAGTGCCTGCAGCGCCTTCCCTGCCCAGTGCCAGCGGGAGGAGAGATCCCCAATGACCGACAGCGTCTGACAGTGGACGCACAGCCCGCCCCAGGCGGTGATCACCGCAGCAGAAATAAATCCTGCTGCTCCCGGCTTTAAAGCCGAGGCCCCGGATACCAGCTCCAGCGCGCCCAGTGTCCAGGCGGGCAGCCCCACCGGCAGCAGGTCGGCTCCTGTACGGAAGAGCACCACGAAGGCGCAGATATTGGCCATGGCGCCAGCGGAGCTGCGGACAGAGGCAGAGAGCGCAGAGGATAGCGTGAGCGGCTGGCTGGGCATGGAACAGGGCAGAGACGGGTGGCCCCGATCCCTCCCCAGCCGGCAGAGGACAGCGCCGGTAAGCAGGGCGGAGAGAGCGTGGATCAGGATCAGCCACAGTCCCGCCCGGGGGTCCCCCAGCATCCCCGCACCGATGAAGGAGTAGAGGAAGGCGCAGCCGCAGTTGTTGCAAAAGCCCAGCAGCAGCTCCGCTTCCCGGCGGGTAATGAGGCCATCTTCATAGAGCCCGGCAGCGGCGCGGGCTCCGGCGGGATACCCGCCCAACAGTCCCGCCAGCAGCGGGGCGGCACACACCCCTGGCAGGCCTGTCAGGGGCCGCATAATGGGCGCAAAAATCCCCTGGAACCAGCTGGCCATACCCAGCCGCAGCAAGAGGGCCGTCACTGCCAGGAAGGGAAACAGAGAGGGGATCACCCGGGTCAGACAGAGGTTCAGAGCCTCCGCCACGGCAGCGGAGGCATCCTGAGGCCGGGCCACCAGCAGAGCGGCATAGCCTAGTGCACATAAGATCAGAAGCCATCGTTTCAATTCACATCACCGCTGAAGCATATGCGGCCGGGGGACAAGGTATGCCTTGTCCCCCGGTGGTTTTTTTGCTGTATATTGTCTGATGGCCTGACGATGGAAAAGAGACCCTTACTCCAGGTTCAAACGGCGGTGCAGGATACGCTCTGTGAAAAAGAAGTAGACGCCCGCGGCGGCGGCGCTGCCCAGGATCAACAGTCCCACGGCCATGTGAAACATGCCCCAGACAGATATCTGCATCCGGTCGTAGAGCAGTTCCGTGATCTGTTCCCCTACCAGGGAGAAAAAGGAGAATGTGGCGGAGGAGAAGATCAGGCTTACCACGAAGTTGATGGCCAGAAATGCCACGATGCTCATCAGGATGCGGTTCTTATTGAACAGGTGGCCGATGGCCATAGCCAGGTACAGGTGCAGGCAGCACTGGGCCAGAGAGACCAGGAGAAGGAGCAGGATCTCCAGGGGGGCCAGGATGCCGTTGATGCCCTGGGAGGACAGCGCCGTGAACAGGAGGGGCCAGAAGTTCAGCATGTCGGTGGTGGAAAAGGGAATGACGATAAAGATGGACAGCAGCCCTACCAAAACACTGACAATGAAAGTAACGATGCTACAGATCAGCTTGGAGAAGATCAGCTGCCAGGGCTTTACCGGCAGAGTGTGCATCAGGTACCCCTCATCTCCCAGGAGACCCTTGAAAAACCGCTGGATCACAAACACCAGGGTCAGAACCATCATGGCCATGATGATAGCCCAGTAGAGGAAAAATATCAGTCCGGAGGCCAACTGCCCGGGGACCCCTATATCAGAGCTGACCTGATAGAGGGTATTGCCCAGCGTGAAACGGTTTACCAGAGCCAGCTGCCCGGGGACCCCTATATCGGAGCTGCCCTGATAGAGGGCGCTGCCCAGTGTGAAACGGTTTACCAGAGCCAGCACCAGCACCGCAGGCCATACATAGGCAAATTGCTTGCCCATGGAACGAAAATCATATTTCAGAAGCTTTCCCAGCATCAGAAAGCACCTCCCTCATAGATCTGTGCCCGGAATACATCCCGGAACAGGGCATCCAGGCTCTTGCCCTCCCGCTCGCGGAGGGCGTCGGCGTTGTCGTGGAGGACTACCTGGCCCTCCCGGAGAAAAACAGCCTCATCCAGTACCGGTTCCACGTCGCTGATCAGGTGGGTGGAGATGAGCACCGAGGCGTTCTCATCGTAGTTGGTCAAAATGGTGTTGAGAATAAATTCCCGGGCGGCGGGGTCCACTCCGGCGATGGGTTCATCCAGCAGATACAGCTTGGCCCGCCGGGCCATCACCAGCAGCAGCTGCACCTTCTCCTTGGTGCCCTTGGACATGGTTTTGAGCCGGTCGCTGGGAGCGATCCCCAGACTCAGACACATGTTTTCCGCACGCTCCCGGTCAAAGTCGGCGTAGAAATCTGAAAAGAGATCAAACAGGTCCGATACCCGCATCCAGTCGGCATAGTACATCTTGTCCGGCAGATAGCTGATGACGGATTTGCTGTGGGGACCTACCGGACTGCCGTCTACGGTGATGGAACCCTCGGTGGGCTGCAGCAGGCCGCACAGCAGTTTGATCAGGGTGGTCTTTCCGCTGCCGTTGGGGCCCAGAAGCCCGATAATGCGCCCCGGCGCCAGCTGCAGACTGAGCTTGCTGAGGGCTTCCTTCTGGCCGTACCGCTTGGTAAGACCGACACATGTCACTAAATAATCACTCATGATGCAATTCCTCCTTGATCAGGGCCACAGCTTCTTCCCGGCTGAAACCCAGCTCCTCTAAAATCGTCAGGCACTCCGCTACCGCCTCTCCGGCCCGCTTGCGCCGGGCTTCCTGGATAATGGCGATGTCCTCTGTCACCGTGCGGCCCGCTGTGCGTCCGCCAATGGCCAGGCCGTCCTGCTCCAGCTGAGCCATAGCCCGCTGCATGGTGTTGGGATTTACCCCGGCCTGGCCGGCTATGTCACGCACCGCCGGCAGACGGCTGCCGGGAGGATACTCACCCTTCAAAATCCGCAGCGTCAGCTGCTCAGCCAGTTGCTGCCATATGGGGCGGCTCCCGGTGAAATTCCATTCCATGGCAACCTCCTTCTTTCTTTTCCGGCAGGAGGACCCTGCCCTGGCCTGCTGCCGCAGAAAAGAAGGATGCGGCGGCAAGTGTATTATTGTATTAGATGCTTAATACAATAATACACTTGAGCCCGGTTGTCAATAGGTTTCGGGAAAATTTCCGGGGCCTGTGCATAGATATAGGGTGAGGTGGCTTGTATGGAAAAAAAGAAGCGTGAAAACAGTGTATTGGCAGGGGCGGCTGAATTATTCGACCTGCCGGCGGATATGGTGGCGGGAGCGCCCCATGTGGAGGTGGTGGGCTGCGGCCACTTTTACCTGGAAAATCACCGAGGTATCCTCTCCTACAGCGGTGAAGAAATCGACATCAACTGTGAGGGTATTGTGATCCGGGTGTTCGGCAGCGGCCTGGAGCTGGTGAGCATGACCGGCGACGCCCTGCGGATCCGGGGGACGATACAGCGGGTGGAGTGGGAGAAGTGATATGGTCAAACACATTATCAACCTGCTGAAGGGGGAGGTCACGGCCCGGGTGGAGAGCGGCTTCCCGGAGCGGGTTCTGAACCTGTGCGGGGAATATGGCCTTGCATTCTGGGACCTCCAGTGGGAGTCGGCGGCGGCGTTTACCTTTACTCTGACATGGAGGGACTGGAAGCGGCTGCGGCGGCTCACCGCCAAGCTGGACTGTGAGCTGACACCGGTGGGCTGGCGGGGAACGCCTTTTTTTCTGGGGCGGATGCGGTACCGTTACGGCCTGTGGATCACCCTGGGGGTCTGTTCCCTGTTGCTGCTGTGGGGCTCCTTTTTTATCTGGGATTTTGAGATCGAGGGCAATGAGACTGTGCCGGATCAGGAGATCCTGCGGGCGCTGGAAAAGTACGGCGTAGCCTTTGGGACCTTTGGTTACGATGTCAACTCCTTCCAGCTGCGCAACAACCTGCTGCTGGAGCTGCCGGAACTGAGCTATATCGCTATCAATGTCCGGGGCAGCCGCGCCTATGTTCAGGTCCGGGAGCGGGTGGACGCCCCAGAGATCATCGACAAGGAACAGCCGGGCAACACGGTGGCGTCCAAAGATGCCCTGGTGACGACCATTGAACCCTGGGATGGAGAGAAAATGGTTCTGCCGGGCACGATGGTCAAGGAAGGACAGCTGCTGATCTCCGGCGTGGTGGACAGCGGCTACGGCGGAAACCGCTATATCCGGGGTATGGGCAAGGTGTATGGGCGGACCTGGTATACTCTGCAATGCCGGGTGCCCCTAACGGTAACAGAAAAGACCTACACCGGGGAAAAAAGCGTGCGCCGGGCAGTTTTGTTGGGAAAAAATCGGGTAAACCTGTATTTTGGCAGTAGCATTTCCCAGGATAATTGTGATAAAATAATACATTGGAATCAGTGGGAGCTGCCGGGGGGCTTGGTTTTGCCCATTACCGTAGTGACGGAGACGCTGGAGGAATATACCCTAACAGAGACCCGGCGCAGCCAGGAGGAGGCCCAGACCCTGGGGACGCTGGTCCTGGATCGGGAACTGGACGCCCTACTGGGAGACGGTGAGCTTGTCAGCCGGCAGATAAACAGCCGGGTGGAGGGCGATACCCTCCTGGTGACCCTGACTGCTGAGTGCGAGGAGCAGATCGGCAAGTTTGTTGAGATACCAAAGGAGTAGCATGGCAGATGGAACAAAGGATAGAGATCGAGAGACTGGAGCAGGCAGTAAATATCTTTGGCTCCTTCGATGAAAATATCCGCCTGATTGAGGCGGAGTTCGGTGTGGTGGTGACCAACCGGGACGGGGAACTGCGGGTAAACGGTGAGGCGGAGGCCACTATGCTGGCGGTAAAAGCCATCAACGCTCTGCTGACTCTCTCCAGCCGGGGAGAGAATATCGGTGAGCAGACCGTCCGCTACGTCATTGGCCTGGCCCGCAGCGGCCAGGAGGAACGGGTGGGAGAGCTGACCCAGGACGTGATCTGCATCACCGCCAAGGGCCGCCCGGTAAAGGCCAAGACCATCGGCCAGAAACGGTATGTGGACTCCGTTTTGAAGAATACCGTCACCATCGGCGTGGGCCCTGCCGGTACCGGCAAGACCTATCTGGCAGTGGCGGCGGCGGTGGCCGCCTTCCGGGACAAGAAGGTCAACCGTATCATCCTCACCCGGCCCGCTGTGGAGGCGGGAGAGCGGCTGGGCTTCCTGCCCGGTGACCTTCAGAGCAAGGTGGACCCCTACCTGCGGCCTCTGTACGACGCCCTGTTTGATATGCTGGGGGCGGAGAC
>OJRC01000059.1_pt1 | contig 95563 bp, 91 predicted proteins | sample 1599081 | NCBI WGS metagenome assembly OJRC01 (sample SAMN03922519, study PRJEB24848) | human gut metagenome | isolation source: stool sample | host: Homo sapiens | place: Germany | collected 2010-02 | reverse complement strand
GACAGCTCATTTATTTTACCAGAGCCGCTTGAGTTTGTCAAGCTCTTTTTTCACTTCGCTGGAAGTTTTTTCGCTCTCGTCGCTGGCACGACCGCCGCGTTTCAGACAGCTTGCTTACTATACCAGACCTTTCCTCCGTTGTCAACACTTTTCTTCAAAAATCTTTCATTTCTTCTGTTTCCTCTTTCCCCTCTCTTTTTATCCTGTCTCATCCTCTTGCCTATACAGCCACCCCCTTCCTTATAGAACACAAATCGCATGGTTTTTCGCACTTTTCAGTGTTCACATTGGCCATCTTTCCTATATACTTTTATTATAATATCGTGTATCCTATCTCTGACATTTTAAGCAAGGAGGGACCTATGTGCTTTTCTGGAAGATGAACGGCGCAGGCAATGACTTCATTATTCTTAATAATATGGAAGAAAAGCTGGATCACGATATCCTGCCTCAATTGGCGCGCACTCTCTGTCACCGCCATATGTCTATCGGCGCAGACGGTCTGATGGTTGTGGAATCCCCCAGTCAGGGCGGCGATTATCGGATGCTGTTTTACAATGCGGATGGTTCGATCGGCGAAATGTGCGGCAATGGAGCTCGTTGTATCTGCCGCTATGGTTTTGAAAACGGTCTTGCCGGCGAAGAACAAACGGTGGAGACCGCATCTGGTATCGTCACCGGCAAGCGGATCGACAAGCGCAACTACCGTATCCGCCTTACTGACCCCAGTATCATCCGTCTGGACTATCCTGTGGAGGCAGGCGGTAAGTTCTGGCCCTGCTCATATGTGGAACTGGGAAACCCGGGACTTCCTCATGCTGTCGTCCCATACCCCGGGCTGAAAGACAAAACCATGGACCAGCTGCGCAGCTTAGGCCGTTCCCTGCGCTGGAACCCCGCTTTCCCTAAAGGCGCCAACGTCAACTTTTATGATGTAACAGGGCCTGACCAGGTCACGGAACTGACCTATGAGCGCGGGGTTGAGGATTTTACCTATGCCTGCGGCACCGGAACAGGCTCCGTCGTTCTGGCTCTTACCCTGACGGGACAGGTCAGCAGCAAGGATGTCTCTGTTTCTGTTCCCGGCGGTACGCTGAGAGTGACCATCGATCGGGAGGGTTCCTCCATAAAAGCCATCTGGCTTACAGGCCCCACCAACGTGGTCTGTACAGGCGAGGTCCGCGACGAGGAACTATCCCTCTAATACTTGTTTCCATTTTGTGTGTGTACTCACCCATAAACAGTGAATCAGGAGGAACGCTATGAGTAATCAGCTCAACAGGAAATCCGTCGCCCGCAACTATGTCTTTCTGGCTGTCATGCTGGCATCTATGATCCTTGGCGCCATCACCGGTTGGATCTTCCCCCAGGTGAAGGAGGGGGATGAGGTCATTCAGGCCGGTGCCACTGTCCTCAAGCCCCTGGGCACCCTCTTTATTAATATGATGTTCTGCATTGTGGTGCCCATGGTGTTCGCTTCCATCTCCGGCTCTATTGCCACGATGAAAAGCCGCAAGCGGGCCGGCAAGATCATGGGAACCACGATCCTCACCTTTGTGGTCACTGGCGCCATTGCCGCGGCGATCATGATCGTTCTCATGAAGCTGATTCCTCCGGTACTGGAGCCTTGGAGCGATCTGGCCGCCGGAACAGTGGACCAGCCCATCTCCATCCCTGACCTCATCGTCAATTTCTTTACCGTCAGTGACTTCTCCCTGCTTCTCAGCCGCAGCGCTATGCTGCCTCTGATCGTGTTCTCCATCCTCTTCGGCTTCGGCGTGAACCTGGGCCCCGGTCCGGACAGCAATGTGGCCAAACTCCTCACCGGTATCTCCGATGCCATGATGGTAGTGGTCAAGATCATTACCTACTACGCACCGATCGCTTTCTTTGGTTTCTTCGCAGACCTGGTGGCTGTATATGGTCCCCAGATCACCGCCGACTATGGTCGGGCGCTGGCTGTCTACTACCCCCTCTGCCTCATCTACATCTTCACCGCGTTCCCGCTCTTTGCCTGGTTTGGCGGCGGCAAGCACGGCATCCGCACCATGTTCCGCCATATCGCCCGGCCTGCCATCACTTCTCTGGGAACCTGCTCCTCTGTTGCCACGATCCCCACCAATATGGAGATGGCCGAGGAGACCGGTATCTCCAAGGACGTCAGCGAGATCGTGCTGCCCCTGGGCGCCACCATGCATATGGATGGTTCCTGCTTCTCCTGTGTGCTGAAGATCGCTTTCCTGTTTGGTGTGTTCGGCAAACCCTTCAACAGCATCGGCGATTTTATCCTCATCATTCTGGTAGCCGTCCTCTCCTCTGTGGGTATGTCCGGCGTGCCCGGCGGCGGCTATATCGGTGAGTTCATCATGTGTTCTATCTTCTTCCCCACCCAGATGGAGGTGGCCTATCCCATCGCCATTACCATCGGCAACCTGGTGGACCCCCCGGCCACTATGATCAACTCCGCCGGGGACTATGTGGTCTCCTACATTGTATCTCGGTTCGTGGACGGAAAGGACTGGCTGGACAAGGCCATTGCCGCCCACAGATCCCATTAACCAGGAGCCGCAGCAGGGATTTGCTCCGCCATATTACCAACTGTACAAGGAAAAGGCCGGCCCACAATTTACTGTGGGCCGGCCTTTTTCTTGCGATACGCTCCTGCTATAATATAATAAAGGTATCGTTCTTCACTTCTCTCCCAAAAGAAATATCAAAATCGATATATAACATGCGTGAAATTGGTATAGGGAAATGCGCGCAACCCTGCTATAATAAGCCTAAAGCGCGAAGGACATTTCTTCATCAATTTGAGCAATCTATACATATTTTTGAAAACACAACCGGAAGGAGAACTCACTATGTTAAAGGTTACTCGGCAGACCGATCCCGAGCTGGCAGCTCTGGTAGACAAGGAACTGCATCGTCAGGAGCACAACATCGAGATGATCGCCTCTGAAAGCACCGCCCCTCTCGCGGTAATGGAGCTTTCCGGCAGCATCTTCACCAACAAGACCCTGGAAGGTTATCCCGGAAAGCGGTTCCAGGCCGGCAGCGAAGTGGCCGACATGGTTGAGGAGCTGGCATGGAAGCGTGCCAAGGAGCTCTTTGGCGCCGAGCACGTCAACATCCAGTCCTACTCCGGCTCCACTGCCAACTACAGTGTTTTCGCTTCTGTTCTGGAGCCCGGTGACAAGATCCTGAGCATGCGTCTGGATCAGGGCGGCCACCTCACTCACGGCAGCCCCGCCAACTGGGTCAGCAAGATCTATCATCACGTGTTCTACGGTGTCAACCCCGAGACCGAGCTGATCGACTACGACGAGCTGGAGCGTCTGGCCAAGGAAGAGAAGCCCAAGATGATCATCGCTGGTGCCAGCTCTTACTCCCGCCTCATCGACTATGAGCGCATCGCCAACATCGCTCACAGCGTGGATGCCTACTTCATGGTAGATATGGCCCACATTGCCGGTCTGGTGGCCGCCAAGATCATCCCCAGCCCCATCCCCTATGCTGACTTCGTCACCTCCTCCACCACCAAGACCTTCTGCAGCGCCCGCAGCGGTATGGTCTTCTGCAAGGAGAAGTATGCCAAGATCCTGGATAAGGGTACTTTCCCCGGCTGCCTGGGCTCCCTGATGTTCAACACCATGGCTGCCAAGTGCTGGTCCTTCCAGTACGCCGCTTCCCAGGAGTTCCACGACATCATGCAGCAGGTCGTCATCAACGCCAAGTGCCTGGCTGAGGAGCTGCAGAAGTACGGCTTCCGTATCGTCAGCGGCGGCACCGACAACCACCTGCTGGTCGTCGACCTGCGCGGCAAGGGCATTACCGGCAAGACCTTCCAGAACGCTCTGGATGCTATCGGCATCACTGTCAACAAGAACATGATCCCCTTCGATCCGGAGAAGCCCGGTGTCACCAGCGGCGTCCGTATCGGCCTGACCTCTGTGTCTCAGCGTGGCCTGAAGGAGCCCGAGATCCGCGAGATCGCCTCCATCATGAACGAGGTCGCCAAGGCTCCCGAGGATGAGGCCAACCTGGCCGCCTGCAAGGCCAGAGCCGAGGCTCTGATCTCCCGCTTCCCCCTGTATCCCGCCGGTTCTTTTGACGATTAATTCATTGATCTGGCATCTGCCTGTGGGAGTCCTCTCCCACAGGCAGCCTTTTTATCTATTTTTTCCTGATTGATTTTTCCTTATCATTTGTGTTAAGATTTCTCTGGCATTTTTCCTGCCGCACCGTCAACTCTGTTATGCAAGGAGACTTCCCATGGAGATCCAGAAAACCGACTGGGGCTATATTAGATGGATGCCTGAACTTCAGACCAGTTGGCCCGAGTCTATGCAGGTTGGTCAAGTGGTCATCGAACCCGGAAAGATCATGCTCCCTCACCTTCACTATGAAGAACAATTTCTCTATATCCTGGAGGGTACAGGGACCAATGTCATAGACGGTCAGTCCCAAACCATAAAACCTGGAGATATGTTTCTCACCCCTGTGGGCTGTCTCCACGCCATGACAAACACCGGCGATACCCAGCTGGTCCATCTGCTGGTGGTCAGTCCCGTCTCCCTGTCTCCCGACAGTCTGACCTATCAAAAGGACCCCGGCCCCCGGAGGGACGACACCCTCTATAAAGCGATCGCCTCTATCAGCACCCAGTTCCTCAAGCACATGCAGCTCCCCCTGCTTATATTCAACCATCAGGGCCACGTCATTTTGCAAAATGAATATTTCCCGGCCTGCTGTGAGCAGAACTGCCATATCTCCACCTCAGGCGGAGCCTGTCCCTGTATGGCTGAACGGCCGGAGAGCCACCGCTATACGGAGGAGAGTTTTGTCTGCCCCTACGGGCTGTACATCCATCAGGTACCTATGGTGGCAGACGACCAGTACATCGGTTATCTGCAGGGCGGCTACATTTTCTGTTCCGCCTACGCCAAGGACAAGACGCCGGAGCTCTATGATATGCCGGAGAGCAGCATCGTGGCTCTCGTCCACCTGCTGCGGAAGATCGGCCGGTCTATATGTACCTTCTGTGAGCTGGATCATTTCCGTTCTCAGCTGAGGGAAACAGAGCAGGATCTCTCCTCCAGCCTCAATAACCAAAAACAGCTGCGGCAATCCCTGATCCGTGCGGAGCGGGCGGTCACCGACCTGAAGATCAATAATCATTTCCTTTTCAATACCCTCAATACTATGGCGGCCCAGGCTCTGGAAGGGGGCCTGCCCACCTTGTACGACTCCATCGTCCATCTTTCCAAGATGTTCCGCTACAGTGTGCGGGAGCAGGGACAGCAGGTGACGCTCCGGCAGGAGCTGGAGTATCTGGATGCCTACCTGCAGCTGCAGAAAATGCGTTATCAGAACGCCTTGACGATCACCTATAAAGTGGACGAGCAGGCCCTGAATGCCATTGTGCCCTTCCATTTCCTTCAGCCGGTGGTGGAGAACGCATTTACCCACGGCTTTACCAACGTCCGTAACAAATCCGTCCGCATTTCCCTGCGGCGCACAGGCGACTCAGTGGAGATCCTGCTGGAAAACAACGGCCTGCGTCCTTCAGAGGAGCAATGCCTCCAGACAAGGCAGGCTTTCCAGCGGGGAAATGGGCACGGCCTGGCCATGATCTACCAGAAGCTTCAGCTGATCTTCCACGACAGTTTTTCCATGGATTTCTTCCCCGGAAAGACGGAAGGCGCTGTGGTCCGGATTCAAATCCCATACAGGGAGGAGCAAATCGATGATTCGTGCAATAATCTGTGACGATGAGCTGGCTACCCACAGCATCATCCGTCATTTCGTGGAGGCAGAAAAATTTCCCATCCAGATCGTAGGCAGCGCCGAGGACGGGGTGCGGGCTGTAGAGCTTATCGAGACTCTGTCTCCGCAGCTGGTATTCCTGGACATCTCCATGCCTCGGCTGGATGGCTTCGGGGTCATGTCCTCCATTCAGAACCGGTACGCCAAGATCATTATCATGACCGGTTTCAATTCCTTTGAAAATGCCCAGCAGGCTCTGCGGATGGGGGCCTGCGACATTCTCTCCAAGCCCATCGCTGCCGATCAGCTGCGCACGGCCATCAGCCGGGCCATCGGCTGGGAATTTACCTCCAACGAGAGTGTCAACCAGATCCTGGAATATATCCACGCCCATTATCGTGAGAGCATCGAGCTGAACACGCTGGCCGCACTGACATACAGTACGCCCAGCCACATTGCCCGGCTTTTCAAAAAGCACACCGGCACCACCATCATCTCCTACGTCCACCAGATCCGCATTGAAGATGCCTGCCGTCTGCTGAAGATCCATCGGGGCAGTATCCAGGAGATCGCCTTCCAGGTAGGTTACGGCAGTCTCAACAACTTCTACAAGTACTTCAAAAAATATACCGGCCAGACACCCGCCCAGTATACCGAGCACTAAAAGGGGTACGTCCGGTTATAACAGAACAAAACGGTCATGGGCCGCGGCAGGAACAATGCCGCGGCCCATGACCGTTTTCCTATATGGTTTATCTTTTACAGAATGATCAGCTCTTTGGGTGCCAGAGTGATATCCTCACAGCCGCCTTCTTTCAGCACCACAACATCCTCGATACGCACACCGAAGCGGCCCGGCAGATAAATCCCCGGCTCAGCGGAGATCACTGCTCCTGCGGGCAGCGGCTTGTCATTGGCGGGAGACGCATTGGGGGATTCGTGGATCTCCACACCCAGGCTGTGGCCAAAGCCATGGCCAAAATAAGCGCCATAGCCTGCCGCACCGATCACATCTGCAGCAGCCTCATGGACAGCTTTTCCTGTCGCTCCGGCTTTTGCCACAGCAATACCTGCCAGTTGCGCCTGCAGCACCGTCTGGTAGACCTTCTCCATTTCCTCCGTGACGCTGCCTACCGCTACGGTACGGGTCATATCAGAGCAATAGCCGCCGTAAATGCAGCCAAAGTCCATGGTGATGAAATCCCCGGCAGCAACCGCTTTGTCGGTAGGAACACCGTGAGGCATGCTGCTGTTGGCCCCGCTTACCACAATGGGGTCAAAGGACATCTTCTCCGCGCCTCCCAGCAGCATCTGATACTGCAGGAAAGCCGCGATCTCCTTCTCTGTCCGGCCTACCCGGATAAAGTTCAGCACCTCTGTCAGAGCCTTCTCAGCGATCCGTTGAGCGGCGATCATAGTATCGATCTCCTGCTGATCCTTCACGGCGCGGAGCTCACCCAGAAGTCCTGCCGCAGGCACCAGATCACAGGGCAGCTTCTCTTTCCAGAGATCATACTCCTCTACAGTGATATAGGACTCCTCAAAGCCCAGCTTTTTGATGCCATGACGGGTGATCACCTCGCTGGCCAGCTTGCTCATAGGGACCTCGCGGGTATTCTCCATGATCTGGCAGTTGTCGATACGCTTGGACGCAGCTTCGATGTACCGGCTGTCAGTAAAAAAGTAGTTCCCCGCAGTGGTAACGACAGCCATACCGGCAGTGGAATGGAACCCGGTAGCATACAGGCGGTTGGGCTCGCTGGTGATCATCATGGCATCCAGGCCGTAGTCTCCCAGGCGGGCAGCAATCTTGTCAAATCTGCTCATTGTACATTTCCTCTCTTTTTTGCAGCTGCTTTAAAGGGTCTCTGCAGCAGATGGAGCACATGGTTCCATGCTCCCACCGGTCCTCCCAATGGCTCCACCATCAGCGCCAGCACACCGCTGCGCCTTGCTCCCAGTACGTCTGTCAGAAGCTTATCCCCCAGCATAGCGGTCTGCTCTGCCGGGATACCGGTACGCTCCATGGCCTCCCGGTAGCCTCTGACACGGGGTTTGCCCGCATGGCCCACATAATGGATACCCAACTCGCTGCAGAACGTCTCCACCCGCCGGCTGGAACGGTTGTTGGACAGGATCATTACTGTGATGCCGGCCTGGCGGCAGTCCTCCAACCATGTATGGAGCGCTGCATCCGGCCGTGGCACGGACTTGGGGGCCAACGTATAGTCCAGGTCGCACAAAAGGAGTTTGATGCCCAGACTGCTCAGCAGTTGGGGCGTTATCTGGGTATACCGGTCGAACACCCGGTGTGGGATCAGGGAAAAAGGCATAGTACCCTCCTCAGCCGCATAATTTATTTCAGTATAGCACGACGCAGATGCGTCTACAAGGGGGGAACAAAGCCTATGCAGATCTACTTGACCGTTACCCCTGACAATCTGCCAAAAGCCGGCCGGTATACCCGGCGGCTGGCCCATGCCGCTTACCGGGTAGGGCCCGATGGTCGGCTGCAGCGGCAAAACCATCTCTCTCAATATAAAGGCGGTTTGATGGTCCTGGAGGACAGGGGCTGCGGACCCATACGGGACCGTGACGCCCTGTGCCGGGAGGTATGGCGGGAATGTATCAGCCGCAGCTTTTCCGGGATGGTAGCGGATTTTGAGCAGCCTGTCAGCAAAGACCGGGCCGACTTTCTGGAAGCCCTCTCCCAGATCTTCTCACGCAGCAGCAAACGGCTCTATGTGCCGGAATCTTATGGCCATCTGCTTCCCCAAGCATTCATCCTCATCTGCACCGCCCTCTCCGGTGGGATCTTCCAGCAGCGGCTGGAGGAAGCCGTCAGGCGTTACGGGTCCGGAAGGCTGGCCCTGGACCTCCAGCGTCTGCGGATGGACTTTCCGCTGCCCTGTCCCTCCGGAGAGGGGACTTCCCTCTCCGGAGAAGCGCTGGAGCGCCTGATGGCAGAAAAAACCCCCACCGTTTTCTATTCCGCCGACCTGTGCGCCCGGTATTTCACCTGTCTCCGGGAGGGAGACAGCCACTTTATCCTCTTCGACGACGCAGGCACCCTACAGCGGAAGATCCAGACAGGGCTGTCCCTGGGCATCCCTACCGGCTTTTTGCTCTATCCGGAGGTGGAGGATCTGCTGCCGCAGCTGTTTGGCCGTCCGGGAAGCCACCAGCAGCCCGGTTAAAGCAGCGCTTCCATGTTCCAGCAGTCCCAGCTTACCTCTCCATGGGGGAAGCTTTCCTTCTCCAGGGACACCTCCCGGAACCCGACCTTGCGATAGCAGGCTCTGGCTGCGGTATTGTGGTCAAATACCCGCAGCGTCACCCGCTGCATGCCCAGGATATCCCGGGCATAGTCCAGTACCAGGCGCAGAAGTGCGGTGCCCAGTCCCTGCCCCCGCCTGCTGCTGTCTACAATGATCAGCCCCAGATGAATCCTGTTTCCAGCGTAATCCGCCTGGCTCATCATCAGAAAGCCCACAGGGACGCCTCTTTCATCCAGAGCCGTCATAAGCCAGCGGTCCTCCTGTCCATCAAAAGCGTGGCAGAACGCCTCCAGAGACGCCTCTGTCAAGGGCCAGTCCAGATAATCCGCACACCAGGCGGAAAAGGTGTCATGGTCTTTTACCCAAGTGACGATATGTCTGGTATCCATGGGCTTATAGGGGCGCAGACGCAGTGTCATACTCTTGTCCTCCCTTTGCCGCGCGAAGCGGCGCAAAATCAAAAGGGGACCCCTCATTGGGGTCCCCTTTGCTGATTAATAGTAACGCTTATTGCGGTTCTTGCGAGCAGCCTCGGACTTCTTGCGGCGCTTAACGCTGGGGCTCTCGTAATGCTCTCTGCGACGGACCTCGGCCAGCACGCCAGCCTTGGCGCAGCTGCGCTTGAAACGCTTCAGCGCGCTGTCCAGAGACTCATTTTCCTTGACATGAACTTCAGACATCTATATCCCTCCCTCCAAAATATCCGGCTAAAATCCAGGATACTCTTTAAGGGCCAATAACATGGCTTAACAGATAGCATTATACCGATTCAGCTTTCTCTTGTCAAGGCCAAAATATGCAAAACCCTGCAAATTTCTTAAAAAGCTGCCCTGTCTCCAGCTGTTTTCCGGGCTGCAAGGCCCTTATTCGCCATCCGGCAGCGTCTCCAGCCAGGCTTTGATCTCTCCGTCCGACTCAGCCACGGTGGCACCCCGCAGAGAGAGACCCGGCAGCACCTGCGCCTGGGGACAAGCCGCCTTGATATCCTCCACACTGTGGCCCAGACCGCTTCCCTCGTTTGTGCAGAAGGGGCAGATAGTCTTACCCGCAAGATCGCAGGACGCCAGGAAAGTAAATACCGGCATCGGCATCGTACCGCACCAGCTGGGGTACCCCAGATAGATCCTGTCATAGCCGCTCACATCCGGCATATCATCCGCCAGCGCAGGCCGGGCCGCCGCCTTCAGTTCCCGCACGGACTCCTGGACGCAGGCCTGGTAGTCCTCAGGATAGGGCTCTGCCCGGCGGATCTCAAAAAGATCGCCTCCGGTCATCTCCTGCAGCTTCTTTGCCGCCACTTCCGTGTTGCCCACAGGCAGAAATTCGATCTTGCCGTTGACATGGTTATTTCCCTTGCGGGAAAAATAGGCGATAAGGTTTTTCATAGTTTGCCTCGCTTTCTTGTCCGGTGCACAGGCAGCACACCCGCGTGCCTGCGCTGTTGCTTTTCCATTTGTCCCTTATCATACCACCATCGCAGCAAAATAACAAGCCGGGGAGGCGGATGCCTCCCCGGCTGGACTGTTGTCAGCCGATCTCTTTATTTGGCGGGCTTGACGATCAGATTCACCAGCTTGTTCTTCACATGGATGACCTTGACGATCTCCATGCCTTCCAGCTGGCGGGCCACCTTGTCCACTGCCTTGGCAGCGGCTACCACAGTGGCCTCATCGCTGTCCATGGGCACCTTCACAGAGCCCCGGAGCTTGCCTTGGATCTGCACAGCCATCTCCACCTCACTGGCGATGGTCTTGCTCTCATCGTAGACGGGCCAAGGCATCTGACAGGCCATCTTGCCCGTCTCAGCGGCAAAGCCCATATTCTCCCACATCTCCTCGCAGATATGGGGAGCGAAGGGGCTGAGCATCAGGAGCAGGGCCTTCATATCGCCCTTGCTGGCGCCGTTGGTATAGAAGTCGTTGACCAGTGCCATGAGGGCCGCGATGGCGGTGTTGAACTTCATGGCCTCGATGTCCTCGGACACCTTCTTGATGGCCTTGTGAACGGCAGCCTCGTTGGCGGGAGAATACTCCTCACCAGTGTGCTCCGTCTCGCCCAGGTTCCACACGCGGTCCAGGAAACGCTTGCAGCCCTTCACCGCGTTGGCAGACCAGGCAGCAGCCTTCTCAAAGTCGCCGATGAACATGATATAGGTACGCATGGTGTCGGCACCGTACTGGTCCACGATGTCGTTGGGGTTGACTACGTTGCCGCGGCTCTTGGACATCTTCTCGCCGCCCTCGCCCAAGATCATGCCGTGACTGGTACGCTTTTTATAGGGCTCCTTGGTAGGCACCACGCCAATGTCGTAGAGGAACTTGTGCCAGAAGCGGGAGTAGAGCAGATGGAGGGTGGTGTGCTCCATGCCGCCGTTGTACCAATCCACAGGACTCCAGTACTCCAGCGCCTCCTTGCTGGCCAGTGCCTTGTCGTTGTGGGGGTCCATATACCGGAGGAAATACCAGGAGGAGCCAGCCCACTGGGGCATGGTATCGGTCTCCCGCTTGGCAGGACCGCCGCAGCAGGGGCAGGTGGTGTTTACCCAGTCGGTCATGGGAGCCAGGGGGCTCTCGCCGTTGTCGGTGGGCTCATAGCTGTCCACCTCCGGCAACACCAGAGGCAGCTGGTCCTCCGGCAGAGGCACCCAGCCGCACTTGTCGCAGTGGACCAGGGGAATGGGCTCGCCCCAGTACCGCTGACGGGAGAACACCCAGTCACGGAGCTTGAAGTTCACCTTCTCATGGCCGATACCGGTCTTTTCCAGCCACTTGGTGATGATGGGAATGGCCTCCTTGACGGTGAGGCCGTTGAGGAAGTCGGAGTTGACCATGATGCCGGTATCATCCTTGAGGGTGAAGGCCTCCTTCTCCACGTCGCCGCCCTGGACCACTTCGATGATCTCGCAGCCGAACTTCTTGGCAAACTCCCAGTCGCGGGTGTCGTGGGCAGGAACGGCCATGATAGCGCCGGTACCATAGGACACCAGGACATAGTCGGAGATAAAGATGGGGATCTCCTTGCCGTTCACCGGGTTGATGGCCCGGACGCCCTCCAGGCGCACGCCGGTCTTGTCCTTCACCAGCTCAGTACGCTCAAAGTCGGACTTGCGGCCCGCCTCGGCCACATAGGCCTCCACGTCGGCATAGTTGGTGATAAGGTCCTTCCACTTCTTCACATAGGCGTGCTCCGGGGCGATGACCATATAGGTGGCACCGAAGAGGGTATCGGGACGGGTGGTGAACACGGTAAGGGTGTCGCCAGCGGTGGTCTTGAAGTCTACCTCCGCACCGGTGGAACGGCCGATCCAGTTCTTCTGCTGGGTCTTGACCCGATCGATGAAGTCCAGACCGTCCAGGTCATCAATGAGCCGCTGGGCATACTCGGTGATCTTCAGCATCCACTGGCTCTTCTCCTTGCGGATAACGGCGCCGCCGCAGCGCTCGCACACGCCGTCCACCACTTCCTCATTGGCCAGGACGATCTTGCAGGAAGTGCACCAGTTCACGGGCATAGAGGTCTTGTAGGCCAGGCCCTTCTTGAACAGCTGCAGGAAGATCCACTGGGTCCACTTGTAGTAGCTGGGATCGGTGGTGTTCAACTCACGGTCCCAGTCAAAGGAATAGCCCAGCATCTGCAGCTGCTTGCGGAAGTTGGCCACGTTGTCGTGGGTGACCTTGGCGGGATGGATGTGGTTCTTGATGGCGAAGTTCTCCGTGGGCAGGCCGAAGGCGTCATACCCAATGGGGAAGAGGACGTTATAGCCGTCCATACGCTTTTTCCGGGCTACTACATCCATGGCGGTGTAGGGCCGGGCGTGGCCTACGTGGAGGCCGTTGCCGGAGGGATAGGGGAACTCCACCAGGCCGTAGAACTTAGGCCGGGAGGTGTCGCCGGTGACGGCGGCATAGGTCTTTTCCTCCATCCATTTCTTCTGCCACTTTTTCTCAATGGCGGTAAAATCGTACTTCATGTTCTTCTCACTTTCTATATGGTAAAAGTAGTCTTGCTCATCGTTATCTGACAGGAACGCTGCTCCTCATCCACCAGGCCCCTTATCTGAGCGCAGAGTACAGGTAGGCCCCCAGCGGCCCAGGATCTCCACCCGGCCAAAGCCTGCGGCATGCAGCGCCTCGATCTCATGCTCTACGGTGAGGGGCGTATCATAGTGGTACAGCTCTCCGGCCTGAGCGCCCTCCCGCTCCATAAGGCGGCGCAGCTCCTGCCGGTGGAACACCTCCTCCTCTTCCGAGAGCGCAAAGTAGTCTGTCAGGATAAACAATCCATTTTTCTCCAGGGCCTCGTATACCTTCCGGTAGAGGGGGATCTTCTCCTCCCTGGTGAAATGGTGGAGGGATTCCACCGACACCGCCGCGTCATAGCGGCCCCGTTCAAACGGCACGTCAAAATAGGAGCCCCGGATCAGGCGCAGGGCCTTATCGGAAAACTTTTTCTCCAGAGCCGAGAGCATCCCCTCCGCCAGATCGATCCCCGTTACATGAGCGGTGGGATTGAGGGGAAAGTAGTAGCTCAGTTCCAGGCCGGTACCACAGCCCAAGTCCAATATCTCCGCCTCCGGCCTCTGGGGGAGGCACCGGGCGGTAAAGGGATAGAATTCACCGGCCGAATCAATAGCCGTAAGCTGATGGTCCTCATAGCCCTCCAGACGCCGGTCAAAAAAGGCCCCCATTTTTTCCAGCATATCCCACTCCCCTTCCTGGCAGCGCACAAATAACGCCCCTGACCAAAATTGGTCAGGGGCGAACATAGCTTCGCGGTACCACCCTGCTTCCGCGGGGGATCGCTCCTCCGCGCTCACCGGCCCATAGGGCTCGCAGCCGGTAACGGGGCTCATCCGTTCCGCCCTAAGCCGCAGCCTCAGGCGGAAAGCTCCGGAGCCAGTATCACGCGGGTCCTCCGCCGGCTTGCACCTACCGCCGGCTCTCTGGTGGCAGATCCACCGCGCTTTTTCTCCTTCGACGCTTTTCCTCTCCGTATTGTAGGGGAAATCCCCGGCTTTGTCAAGGCATATGTACGCTTTCCCGGGAAGAAGTTCCCCTCTCCGCCAAAAGCGCCGCCACCTCTTTTGCCGTCAGAGCCCGCCATTTTCCCTGGGGCAGATCCCCCAGCACCAGGCAGCCCTCCCGCACCCGCTGGAGCCGTTTTACCGTCAGGCCCGTCTGGGCGCACATCCGCCGGATCTGGCGGTTGAGGCCCTGGCAGATGATCACGGAGAGGACCCAGGTCCCGCCGCTGCGCCGGAGCACCTTCACCCGGGCGGGTACGATGGGGGTACCGTCCTCCAGGGCGGTGAGGGCCCCCAGCCGCTTATCGCAGCCAGGGAGATTCCCCGCCACTGTCACATGGTACTCCTTCTCCCGGCGGTGGCTGGGGTGAGCCATACGCTGGGCGAAATCACCGTCGTTGGTCATCAGGAGCAGGCCGTCGGAATCCATGTCCAGCCGCCCCACCGGGTACACCCTGGCCCCGCAGTCCGCCGTCAGCGCCGCCGCTGTGGGACGGCCCCGCTCATCGGAGAGAGTGGTCACATAGCCACGGGGCTTGTTGAGCATCAGGTAGACTTTCTCCGGCGCGGCGGAAATCGGCTTTCCGTCCACAGCGATGACAGAACAGGTCCCATCCGCCTTGTCCCCCAGGGACGCGGTAACGCCGTCCACCGTCACGCGGCCCGCTTTGAGCCACTCCTCCGCCTGGCGGCGGGAGCAGAGCCCCGCGGCAGACAGTATTTTCTGCAGGCGCTCCTCCACAGAGCCCACCTCCCTCTCTATCAGCTTAACCGCCAAACAGGCGGTCAAAAAAGCCCGGCTCCTCCTCTGGTACCGGCACAGCGGAGGGCTCCAGAGCCACCAGATCTGCCGAAGCCACCTCCTGACCGTCCAGGCACAGCACTGCCCGCCCCAGCACCTGGCCGGGGACGATGGGAGCGGAGACAGAGGCCGGTGCTTCCACCCGAAGGGTCAGCGTCTCCCCCTCTGTCACCGGGCAGGCCAGATCCTGATCCGGCCCCAGGGTGATCAAAGGCACCGTGCCGCCCTCCACAAACGCAGAGGCCACCGCCCGTCCAGCGGGAACAGCAGTGGTCATCTCATAGGTGGAAAAGCCATAGTCCAGCAAAGCCATGTGGTCGTTCCAGTCATCCCCGTCACTGAGGGTGACGCAGATGAGGGTCATACCGTTCCGCTCGGCAGCGGAAACCAGCGTCCGCCCGGCAGCTTTGGTAAAACCGGTCTTTACCCCGATGCAGCCGTCATACAGCCGCAGGAGCTTGTTATGGTTGGCCAGATACCGCTCTCCAATGGTGATGGAGGCGGTGGAGACGATCCGCCGGAAGGTCTCGTTTTTCAGGGCATAGGCGGTCAGTACCGCCATATCCCGGGCGGAGGACCCATGGCCATCGGCATCCAGGCCGTTGGGGTTACAGAAGAAGCTCTGATCCATCCCCAGCCGCTGCGCCGTCTCGTTCATCATGGCAACGAAGGAGGCCTCCTCCCCCGCCACGCAGTGGGCCACCGCCAGGGCAGCGTCGTTGCCGCTGACCAGCATGAGGCCGTAGAGCAGCTCCTCCAATGTTAAAATATCTCCCGGCTTCAGGTACATGGAGGAACCCTCCGCCATATCTTCCGCCGTAACGGTATATTCCGCCTGCAGGTCGCCCTGCTCCAGGGCCACCACCGCGGTCATGATCTTTGTAATGCTGGCAATAAGCCGCTTTTCATCAGCGTTCTGCTCGTAAAGCACCCGGCCGCTGTCCTGCTCGATCAAAATGGCCGCCGCAGCAGAGGTCCCAAGAGCGGCAGCCCGGCCTGCCAGCAGCACAGCCAGCAGAGCCCAGCAGGAAATTCTCCGTATCACGCGATTGGACATAGAAGCCTCCCTATATAAAAACAGGATACCTTCAGTGTCCCCCGCGCTGTCCCTTGTCACTCAGCCAATCTTTGGCAGCTTTGCCGGTGTCCGTCCTCATCTGTGAGGACAGCAAGAAATCATTCCCCGGAAGCGCGCCGGGCGTTTCCGGGGAATGAAGCTTCCTTTTCCAGCTGTTCAGCCGGGATCATACCATTTCCGGCTCTTCCACTTTCTTTTTAATGATCCCGCTGACCTTATCCACCACGTCGGGAACCATTTCCACGATGCGGTCCACGGTAGTCACTGCAGGCACCGCCACCGGCATCACCCGCACCGTCCCCTCCTTGATGATCAGGAAGGCTACCGGCTCCACCTTAACGCCCGCACCTAATCCAGCCCCGACAGACGCATCGGAGGTGGCCTCTTTTTTATTGCCAAATGTTGCTCCGCCGCCGCCAAAGCCAAAGCTCACCCGGGAAATGGGGATCAGCGTCACGCCGTCCGGCGTCTGGATAGGCTGGCCCACGATGGTGTTGGTGTCCACCATTTCACGCACCTTGGCCATACTCTCCTGCAGCACTTCATTCAGAGGATTCTTCTTCTCCATATCCGTGTTCTCCTTTCATAGGCCGCTTATCAGGCGGCGTCAGCCTTGCCGGCCCCATTGTTTTTCCCGTTATTTTTCTCCGTGGGTGCTTCAGCGGTCTCTCCTCCCGCCATTCGTTTCACATAGATCAGCAGCCGCAGGGCGCTGGCTCCGGCACACAGGGCCACCACCAGCAGGTCCCACAGCCGGAGGGACACGCCCACATCCAGCCTCCAGTCCATTCCCTGTCCTTCGAAATCCGGGTAGATGCGGATGTCCTGGTCCCGGATATGGAGGTACCGGTGGAGTACCGGCAGTCCCGCCGCCAAAGCCGCCTCCACTTTTCCATACAGCAGCCCGGTATCCGCCGGGTCCGCCGCAGACAGCAGCACATGGACCTTCAGGGGACGGATACGCACCCGGCGGCTCACCCGCCGCAGAGCTCGCCCCAGAATCGGCGGCGCCTGTTCCAACAGGTAAAGGACCTGCTCTGCCGTGATCGGTTTCCGTTTCTTCTTCGGCTTTTCTTTCGGTTCTTTTTTCTTTTTTTCTTCTCCCTCAGGGAGTCCTTCCTCCGAAGCTTCCTCCTTGGGCGGATATACCTGGATCTTTGCCGGGCCGATCTGGAGCCGGACCAAGAGGCTCTCTTCCCGGATCACTCGGACCAGAATGGGCGTGAACAACACAAGGCCCAGTACCAGTAGTATCACGCCCAGGACAATGATCCACACCAAGCCTTACACGCCCCTCTCTGTCTCTCTGATATGCTGTTATGCCTCCTCGGCAGCACTCTCTTCCGCAGCTTTCTTCCCTGCCGGGACACTGCCGTCCAGCAAAACCCCATCGTCCCCCAGACGCAGCTGCCCCTCGGCCTCCATGCCCGGCAGATCCGGCAGATCCTCCAGGCTGGTAAGGTGGAACGCCCTGAGGAAATTCTTTGTGGTGCGGTAGAGCCGGGGCCGGCCCGGCACCTGCAGCCGCCCGCACTCCTCGATGAGCTTGCGGTCCAGCAGCAATCCCACGGTATAGGCACTGTCTACGCCCCGGATCTGATCTACATAGGCCCGGGTAGTAGGCTGGTAATAGGCAATGATGGACAGCACTTCCAGCGCAGGCTGGGAGAGCTTTGCACTCTTGCGGATCTCAAAGGCCTTGCGGATGATATCCCCGTAGTCGGGAGACGAACACATCTGCCAGGTGTCTTCCATACGGACCAGCCGCACGCCCCGGCGCTCGTAAGCATAGTAGTCGCTCAGGCGCTGCAGGATCTGCTCGGCGGACAGCCGGTCAATATCCAGGGCCAGACAGATCCGGTCAATATGTACCGGCTCGCCGGAGGCGAACAGGATCCCCTCCACAGCCGCTTCCAATTCCTTCATTTCCAATGTCATGAACTGACCTCACAGGGTTAAAGTGTCCCCACCTTCTCCGGTGGGGGTGACGGTGCAATCTGTCTCGCTGCCCGCCAGACGGATCATCCTCGCCTTGCACAGCTCCAGCACGGCGATGAACGTAGCCACCACCTCGCTGCGGCTGCGGCTGCCCCGGAACAGCAGCCGGAAGCTGGTGATACCGATGTTTTTCAGCCGCTCCAGGATCTCCCCGGCCTTGCTGGCCACAGGATAGGGTTCCTGACTGACGATCTCCGCAAAATTGGTCAGGGGCGGCGGTGCCCGCCGCTGATCCCGGTCAGCGATCTCCTGCATGGCGGCGATCAGGTCCTCCGGCTGATGGTCGTAGAGATAGATCTTTCCTCTCTCCACCGGCTCCGGTCCCCGGACCATGATATTACGGCCAAACTCTCCCATGGGGCCCAGCTTTTCCGCCACCGCCTTGATCCTGGCGTAATTTTCGCTGCTGCGCCGCTCCTCCAGGGAGCGGATCAGCTGATCCATCTCGCTCTGGGCTTCCTCGTCCTCGATGGAGAGGAGCATCCGTGTCTTGATGAACATCAGCTGCGCGGCCATGGTGATAAACTCGCTGGCCACCTCCAGATCCATCTGCTGGCGCATCTCCAGATAGGCCAGATACTGATCCAAAATCAGCGCGATAGGGATATCCTGTATTTCAATTTTATTCTTGCTCAGCAGGAACAATATCAGGTCCAGAGGGCCCTCAAAGTCCTCCATCCCCTCCCGGTTGTGCACCACCTGTTCCAGCTTGAATACCGGGCTGTCCATCCCTACACCTCACCGTCAGAAAAATAGTCCCACCATCCAGGTGTACACCGCGCCGATGGCATTGGACAGGAAATTACCGCCGATATCCAGCCATACAATGGCCAGCATAATGAGCATGCCGTAGCGCTCATAGCGCATGAGGGTGTAGTAGGCCTTCTCCGGCAGGAAGGAGAACAGGACCTTGGACCCGTCCAGCGGCGGAATGGGAATCAGGTTGAACAGGCCCAGGCCGATGCTCAGCATGGCCAGCGTCAGCAGGAAGTAGAACAGCCACAGCACAAAAGTATTGACCGGGGCCAGCGTAGCTACCAGCCACGCGCCGAAGATCGCCAGCAGGGCCAGCAGGAAATTGGACACCGGTCCCGCCAGAGCCGTTACCGCCATGCCGGCCTTTGGATTTTTAAAGTAGCGCATATCCACAGGCACCGGCTTTGCCCAGCCGAAGCCGCAGAGGAACATGGCCAAAAGGCCCAGCCAATCGATATGGTGCAAGGGGTTAAAAGAGAGCCGGTGCATCCTCTTGGCAGTGGGGTCACCCAGCGCCAGAGCCGCCAGCCCGTGACAGGTTTCATGTACTGTCAGGCAGATAAGGATGGCCAGCACGCGCCCCAGCGCATCCGCCAGCTGTCCCCAGTTGAATTGTTCCCAAAAATCCGCAATGTATCCCAGCATAGCCGCTCCCGGACAAGGCGCCTCATGGCGCCGGTAATGTAATTCTGCATCAGTATATCAGATTTTCATCAAAATTACAAGACAGAGACTGCCCCTTGCGCCTTTGCACAGCTGATACAAAAGCGACAGATTTCCCCTTATTGTGATTTCGCCATATGGGGACCACCGGTCTTAAAGAAATCTTATAATTTTCCCCGCTTTCATTTTAATGCCTTCCCTTGTACAATACGATCAGAAGTTATAATATAGGGAAGGATCAGCATACATGGATGGCCAACGGCATTTAACAGAAAAGCAGAAGAAGTGGATCGCCGGCAGCGGTCTGGCTCTATTCTTCCTGCTTTCCCTTTTGATCTGCTGGTTTGCCGGAAGGCCTTTGATTCATTTTGCTCAGGAACCGGAGCGCTTCCGCCAATGGGTGGACGCCCAGGGGGTCTTGGCCCCCCTTCTGTTCACCGGGATGATCATACTGCAGGTCATCGTGGCCGTGATACCCGGAGAACCATTGGAGATCGCGGCAGGATACGCCTTCGGCGCCATAGAAGGTACCTTTCTCTGTGTATTGGGTACTTTTCTCGGCAGTATGCTGGTGTTCCTTCTGGTCCGCCGGTTCGGCCTAAGGGCCGTGGAGATCTTTTTCCCGGTGGAGAAGCTGCGAAGCCTCCATTTCCTGCAAAATGAGCGGCGTCTGGCCCTGTGGGTATTCTTCATCTTTTTCCTGCCCGGGACACCTAAGGATGTCATGTGCTATTTCGTAGGGCTGACCAACATGCCCCTGCGGACCTGGGCCATTATCAGCGCCATAGCCCGGCTCCCCTCCATCATCACTTCCACTGTGGGCGGAAACGCTCTGGGTATGGGAGACTATACTTTCGCTATTATTGTATTTACCGCAACGCTTGTGATCAGCGGCTTGGGACTGCTGATTTATCGTGCCGTCTGTTCGGCCAGAGAAAGGAGAAAAACATGATCGCACTGGAATTTCTGCAGCACGCTACCCGCTGGCTGGGTATCATATTTGTTCTGTGTTATGCCTATCAGTTCCTATACATCCCGGTGGCCCTGGCACCCAAGAAGAAAAAAAAGGTGCAGGCTCCCCTGCGGCGCTATGCCATCCTTATCTCCGCCCGGAATGAGGAATCGGTTATCGCCCAGCTTCTCGACAGTATCAGCCAGCAGGATTACCCCGCCGATCTGATCGTGCCTTTTGTGGTGGCCGACAACTGTACGGATGCCACTGCCCGGGTGGCCCGGGATGCCGGCGCTGTTGTTTATGAGCGTTTCAACAAGCAGCAGGTGGGAAAAGGCTACGCCCTCAACTACCTCATCCAGCAGATCCGGGACGCCTGGGGCGATGACTACTTTGACGGATATTTCGTTTTTGATGCGGACAATCTCCTCCAGCCGGACTACATCTCCCGGATGAACGAGGTATTTGGTGAGAAGTATCAAATCGTCACCAGCTACCGCAACTCCAAGAACTACGGCGACAACTGGATCTCCGCGGGCTACGCCCTCTGGTTCCTCCGGGAAGCCGCCTTCCTCAACGCCCCCCGCTTCCGGCTGGGCATCAGCTGCATGGTTTCCGGCACCGGCTTCCTATTCAGCCGTGACATCATGCTCCGCCACGGCGGCTGGCCGTTCCACACCCTTACGGAGGACATTGAGTTCTCTGCCCACAATATCGTTCAAGGGGAACGGATCGGCTACTGCGGCGATGCGGAATTCTTTGACGAGCAGCCCACACTCTTTACCCAGTCCTGGCGGCAGCGGACCCGCTGGTCCAGAGGATACATACAGGTCTTTCTCAAAGAAGGCCCCGGTCTTTTTGCCGGCCTGCTGGGCCGCAACAGCCTGTCCTGTTTCGACCTGATCATGTCCATCATGCCCGCCATGATCCTCACCATGATCAGCCTTTTGGTCAGTGCCGCCATCATCATCCTGCAGCTCATTGCAGGGCACCCTGTTCTTCCCCTCGTTGTCTCGGCTCTGCTGTCCTCTTTCGTTCCGGCTTACTCCTCCCTCTTTGTGGTGGGTATCATCACAACCATCACCCAGTGGAAGCATATCCGCACCAGTACCGCAAGGAAGATCTTCTTTACCCTGACCTTCCCCTTCTTTATGTTCACCTACGTTCCCATCTGCGTGGCTTCTGTATTCGGCAAGGTGGAGTGGAAGCCCATCGAGCATAAAGTTGCCGTGTCCATTCAGCAGATGAAGTAATGATTTCGATTATCCTCTTACCCTCTCTCTAGATCCCATATGGGACAAGGGCGCCCGGCCAAATGGCCGGGCGCCCTTGTATTTTCATTATTGTAAAGGAAGATTGCTTTGTAAAATAATTTTACTTTACAGCTTCACTTCTGCTGTACAGAGGCACAGTATTCCAGCCACTGCTGCTGCGATCAGCACTGCTGCCCCCATACAAGCCCAGGCCAGCGGCGGCAGGATACCGGCCAGCCACAGGACCCCTCCTCCCATGCGGGCCAGAAGGCTGGTACCGCCGTCTGCAGCGCTGCCCACAGCGGCGGGGATCAGCATGCAGCCGCCCCACAGAAGGAGCCACAGGACGCCAAAGCCTTTGGTTCCAAACCGCTGGGTGATACCGGTAAAAAACAGCGTCACCACCGGCAGCGCCAAAAGTGCGACCGCCATGATCTGCCAGCGGAATACCACCTCCAAGGGGATATCGTTGGTATAGGCGGGATACAGCAGGCGGTAGAGGTAACTCTCCCCATGCCACAGGACCCAGACGGTGAAAATGCCGATCACAGCCACCAACAGGGTGATCGCGGTGTCCCACAGGAGAAAACTCTTTCTGGTCTGTCCCATGGTCACCGCCAGTCGGAACCGGATATGGCCGCTGGTATTGCCCCGAAGCAATACCCCCGGCAGCACACCCGCCAGACCGAACAGCGTCCCCATACAGGCGTAGTTCTGTTCATCATTGACAGTGGCGTTGATCGCCAGGACCAGGATCACGCCGAAAAGCCAGAAGCCTCCCACCCACATCAGGACCCACAGTGGGTCCCGCCGGGCTGCGCACAAATATTGTTTCATCACTATAAAGCTCCTTCCCTTTACAGCTTTGCTTCCTGCCGGCGCAGCAGGCCCCACTGAAAGACCACATCCAGCGCCAGAGCGGCCACCGCCGCCAAGGCAATCCACCAGGGGAATTCCGCCAGGACAGCAGCACCCTTTCCAAGCAGCCACACCACATCTTCGCCGCCTCCGGCAATAGAGAAGCCGCCGATTCCTCCGCAGGTGCCAAATACCACCAACAGCAAAATCGTAGCTGCCCACTTCCACTTAAAGTAGATGGTCCCCATGATGCTGCCCAAAGCAGATGCGATGATCAGGATGGCCAGGATGCTGGGGATGTTCCGCAGCCCCAGCTGCGAGATATCTCCCGGTACCAGGGCCCAGATCAGGGCACTGAGCCCTATGGCGATGGCAATGATAAGGACCCGGTAGTAGTGGTACCCCAGAAAGATGTTGCGCCGCGTCTCCCCCATGGAGATCAGCAGAGGGATGTAGACCGCCTGCGTACCATAGTTGAGCATAACCACCGTCAAAGCGGCGGCTAGCAGCAGGTAGCCCGGAGCAGTGGCCGCCAGCACTGTCAGCTCAAGCTGGCTGGCGCCGATGGCACTGAGAACCAACAGAATGGCCAGTACGATCAGTACAACCTGCATCCCCTCCCAGGTATATCGGGTCCAGAACCGGAGATTACGCTTCATGATGGGCCTCCTCCCCGCACAGGGCAACAAATGCCTTCTGGAGATTCACCATCTGGACGGACACATCCCGGCTCTCATCCACCTTCTGGCCGGGCCGGAGAAATACGGTGACGCCTTTGCTGCGGCCCAAAGTCTCCGGGTGGTGCGTCTCCAGGCCAGCCACAGCGGCATCTACCTCCTCAGCTTTACCGCTGACATAGCGCACCCGCTCCAGCAGCTCCTGGGTCTCCTCCACCAGGAGGATCTTTCCTTCATGGAGGATAATGACCTCCTCCAGCACATCGGCAGCCTCCTCGATGATGTGGGTGGAGATGAGGAAGGTACGGCCACTGGTGCTGTACTCCTCCAGCAGCAGCTTGTAGAACTGCTCCCGGGCAACTACGTCCAGTCCTGCCACCGGCTCATCCAGAATGGTGTAGGGGGCCTTGGAGCACATGGCCACGATGATGGTCACCATGGACAGCATACCCTTGGACAGCTTCCCCAGCTTCTTTTTTACGTCCAGCTCAAAGAGCGTCACCAGCCGCTTTTCCATTTCCTTGTCCCAGGCGGCATAGTAGGTAGCGGCAATGCGAAGGTACTCTTTCACCTTGATGGAAGCGATGCCGCTCTCTGCTCCCACGTTCAGTTCCCGGGAAAAGCACAGCTTCTCCAATACCTTCCGGTTCTCCCACACCGGCTCCCCGTCCAGAGATACCGTTCCCTTTGTAGCAGGGTTCTGGGCGGTGAGGATGCTCAGGAGGGTGGTCTTGCCCGCACCATTACGGCCGATGAGGCCGTAGATCTTCCCCGGCTCCAAGGTCAGGGACACATCCTTCAGGACCTCCCGGCCGCCGTAAACCTTGGTGATATGCTCACAGGTAAAGCTCATAATTCTCTCTCCTTTATCATGGTCAGTAATTCCTCCTGGGTGATGCCAAGGCTCCTGGCTTCCGCCAGCAGCGGCGCGATGTGATCCCGTGCAAAGGCCGCCCGGCGCTTTTGCAGGATCTTCTCCCTGGCGCCTGGGGAGACAAACATACCGATGCCCCGGCGTTTATAGAGAATACCATCGTCCACCAGGAGGTTGATCCCCTTGGCAGCAGTGGCGGGATTGATGGTGTAGAGCTTCGCCAGCTCGTTGGTGCTGGGTACCTGCTCCTCCTCCAGAAGAATCCCCCGGAGGATGTCCGTTTCGATCATCTCGCTGATCTGCAAATAGATGGATTTCTGTTCTGTCAGCTGTTCATTCAAATCGGTCCCTCCTTCGTTGGTTGAGTGGTTCATTGCTTGTGTAACTAACTATATAACAAAGTCCCCCACCTGTCAATAGGGGCATACTATTTTTTTGCGGGAACCTGCCAACAGGATTTACCTGCCGGAGCCAACAACCTGGAAGGCTGAAAAACTGCTTACCCGTCGGCTCCCTCCCCATGGGCCAGCGTCCTGGAAAAAAGCAAAAAAAGAAACACCCCGCTGTCCCATGGAAGGGAACAGCGGGGGATTTTCTATCAGCCGTTGCAGTTACCGTGACGGCACTCATGGCCTTCGCCGTGATGGCCGCACCCGCCGTGGCTGCCACAGTCGTGACCACCCTCGTGGTGGTGCTGGCACATGGTGTTGGGATTGTACTGGAGATTCCCGGCTGCCAGAGCCGCTGCCGCAGCGTCGGCTTCTCCCACCACACCGGGGTAGAGCAGAATGCCCGCCTCATCCAGAGCCGTCCGGGCACCGCCGCCGATGCCGCCGCAGATCAGGGCATTGACCTTCATCTGGGACAGGAAGCCCGCCAGGGCCCCATGGCCGCTGCCGTTGGTGGGCACCACTACAGCGTTGACGATCTTACTGTCCTCCACATCGTAAATCTTGAACTGCTCCGTATGGCCAAAGTGCTGGAATACCTGACCGTCCTCGTAAGTCACCGCAATACGCATGGTTACATTCCTCCTGAAAAATCCTGAGTCAGCGGGCCGCTCCCCGTACCCAACAGCTGGGGACAAGTGACAGGCAGCCCTTTATTTCTGACATATGTCAATAATAGTATAGCACGCTCGTCCGCAAATGCAAGAGAAATCTGTAAAAACGTTCGCCGCCCATCGGAATATTCCGATGGGCGGCCTGGTGATCCTTATTGTGAAATCCCGCGGTAAATCTGTCTTACGCCTGCATGGCGGCGGCGGACTGATCCAGCTGGGCAATGAGGGCCCGCAGCTTCTCCGCCTGATCCCGCTGGTTCTGGACAATATTGGCAGGTGCCTTGGAGGTAAAGGCCTCGTTGCTGAGCTTGGCCTCGATACCCTTCAGGTGACCCAGGGCCTTCTCCTTCTCCTTGGCAATACGCTGGAGCTCCTGCGCCACGTCCACCAGCTCCTGGAGGGGCATGAACACCCGGGCAGAGTGGGTGACCACCTCCACCTGGCCCTTGGAGGCAGGTGCCTCAGCGGCAGGTACCACATGAACCTCGGTGGCGCCGGCCAGCCGCTTGAAGAAGGGGGCGCCGGCGGTAAACACGTCCATATTGGCGGTGGCGATGGTGAGCTGTACCTTCCGGCCGGGAGCCACGTTCATCTCGCTGCGGCGGGTACGGATGGCCCGGATAGCGTCCATGATCTCCTCCATGGCCGCCTCCTCTGCCGGGAAGGCAAACTTCTCGTCGTACACCGGCCAGTCGCTGAGCATGATGAAGGAGGCGTCCTCTCCCGCCACGTGGGGCAGAGCCTGGTAGATCTCCTCAGTGATGAAGGGCATGAAGGGATGGAGGAGCTTGAGCATCTGGATGAGGACGTAGCACAGGACGTTCTCCGCCGCCAGACGGGCATCCTGGTCGTCCGCCTGCATACGGCCCTTGGTCAGCTCAATATACCAGTCGCAGTAGGTATCCCAGATAAAGTCGTAGACCTTGGCGGAAGCCACACCCAGCTCATAGGCGTCCATGTTCTCGGTGACTTCCTTCACGAGCGTGTTGAGCCGGGAGAGGACCCACTTGTCCTCCAGCTCCAGCTTCTCAGGCAGCTTCACCTCGTCGATGGTCAGGTTCATCATGACGAAGCGGCTGGCATTCCAGATCTTGTTGGCAAAGTTCCGCATGGCCTCGCACTTCTCCACATAGAAGCGCATGTCGTTTCCGGGGCTGTTGCCGGTGATCAGGTTGAAGCGCAGCGCATCGGCGCCGAACTTGTCCGCCATCTCCAGGGGGTCAATGCCGTTGCCCAGGGACTTGGACATCTTCCGGCCCTTGTCATCCCGGACAAGGCCGTGGATCAGGACCTTCTCAAAGGGGTACTTCTTCATCTGCTCGCAGCCGGAGAAAATCATGCGGCTGACCCAGAAGAAGATGATGTCATAGCCGGTGACCAGAACGGACGTGGGATAGAAGTAATCCAGCTCCGGGGTCTTGTCAGGCCAGCCCAGAGTGGAGAAGGGCCAAAGAGCGGAGGAGAACCAGGTATCCAGCACGTCGGGGTCCCGCTCGATGTTCTTGCTGCCGCACTTGGCGCAGCAGGTGGGGTCCTGACGGTCCACGGTAATATGGCCGCAGTCAGCGCAGGTCCAGGCAGGGATCTGGTGGCCCCACCAGAGCTGGCGGGAGATGCACCAGTCGTGGACGTTCTCCATCCAGTTGGTGTAGGTCTTGGCAAAGCGGTCGGGGACAAACTTCACCTCGCCGTCGTTGACCACCCGCAGGGCCTCCTTGGCCAGGGGCTCCATCTTCACGAACCACTGGGCAGAAATCAGAGGCTCCACGTCGTTGTGGCAGCGGTAGCAGGTGCCCACGTTGTGGCTGTAGTCCTCGGTCTTGACCAGGTACCCCTGCTCCTCCAGGTCCTTGATGATGGCGGCGCGGCACTCGTAACGGTCCATACCGTTGTAGGGGCCGCCATTCTCGTTGATCTTGCCGTCGTCACCGATGACCCGGATGGTCTCCAGGTTGTGGCGCAGGCCCACCTCAAAGTCGTTGGGGTCGTGGGCGGGGGTCATCTTCACCGCGCCGGTACCGAAGCCCAGCTCCACGTAATCGTCGGCCACAATGGGGATCTCCCGGTTCATGATGGGCAGGATGCAGGTCTTGCCCACCAGGTGCTTGAAGCGCTCGTCCTCCGGGTTCACCGCCACACCGGTATCGCCCATCATGGTCTCGGGACGGGTGGTGGCCACCACCAGGTCGCCGGAGCCGTCAGTCAGGGGGTAGCGGATATACCACAGGTGGCCGGGCTTATCCTGATATTCCACCTCCGCGTCGGAAAGGGCGGTGACGCAGTGGGGGCACCAGTTGATGATCCGGCTGCCCTTGTAGATGAGGCCCTTGTCATAGAGCTCGCAGAAGGTCTCGCGGACGGCCTTGGAGCAGCCCTCGTCCATGGTGAACCGGGCCCGCTCCCAGTCACAGGAGGCACCCAGCTTCTTCTGCTGCTCCACGATGCGGTTGCCGTACTTGTTCTTCCAGTCCCACACCCGCTCCAGGAACTTCTCACGGCCCAGGTCATAGCGGGTCAGGCCCTCCTTGGTGCGCAGCTCCTCCTCCACCTTGATCTGGGTGGCGATGCCGGCGTGGTCGGTGCCGGGCATCCACAGTGCCTCATAGCCCTGCATCCGCTTGTAGCGGATGAGGATGTCCTGGAGAGTGGCGTCCATGGCGTGGCCCATGTGGAGCTGGCCGGTGACGTTGGGAGGCGGCATGACGATGCAGAAGGGTTTCTTGTCCGGGTTAGGCTCGGCGTGGAAGCAATTGCTGTCCATCCAGGCCTGATAGATCTTCCCTTCCACCTCCCGGGGTTCATAGGTCTTAGGCAGTTCTTGTCTCATAATGTTGTCTCCTGTATATTTCAGTAAATTCTTCTTTTACGCTATGGTTCAGATCACGACAGGCGCCAGTCCCGTCCGCTCCGCCAGAAACGGCAGGAAGGATACCGGTTCCCCCTCTGTCATATCCCGTTTTTTCAGGATCAAAGCATTGGTCTTGGAAAAACTCAGCACAAAAAGATCTTCTGTTTCGATGGCAGCGTTCATTTCCCCATAAGGAATTTGCTGGAGGGACTCTCCCGCCCGGACGGATATGCCATTCTCAAGGAAGCGTACATCTTCGCCGCCGGAGTCAGCCAGAGCCGCCAGCAGCTGCTCAGCCTGTCTCTGCTCCCGGCGGTGAGGTCCCTTTCTCCGGGGCAGGAGGTACAAAACACCGCTCACCACACACAGGGCCCCCACCACCAGAAGCTGCGTCAGTTCCTGAGGTTCCATCAGGCCAGGGACCAACAGCAGAAGGCCCAAAATCAGCAGAATGATGCCATAGATCCGATACCGGACCCGCCGGCGCTTGAGAACAGCCTCCGGCGCCTTTGGCATACTGTTCAGCCGGTCGGTAACGGACCACATGCCCGGCATAGTCCGGCGGCTGTGGAGTTCCAGCCGCTTGTCCAGGGCCCGGGCCAGCTGGGGTTGCAGAGCAGCCTTTTCCTCGGCCGTCACACAGGTCGCAGCAAAACGGTAGTCCACAGGTGCCCCCTTTCTCAAAAAGAAACGCCCCGAGCCAACAATTGGCTCGGGGCGAAAAACTTCCGCGGTACCACCCGAATTTCCCCTTAAGGGGACACTCATGCTCCCAATAACGGAGGAGATCCGCCGGCATTTACTGGGGCGCTTTAAAAGCGACCTTTCCCGCCGGGGCTCTGGGGCGACTTCCGCCGGCGCTTCACAGGACCTTGCACCAAACCGGTCCCTCTCTGCGCATCCGCCGCAGGCGTACTGCTCCCCTTCACAGCCATATTCTTGTTTAGTATATCCGGCAAAAAACCGTTTGTCAAGGCCGGAAATCAGGCCAGCAATCCGATACCAAGCCCCAGCAGAGCGCCCGCTGCCACCTGAAGGGGCGTATGGCCCATAATGATCTTCAAGTCGTCGGCAAAATCCTCCGCCGTCAGCTTCTCTACATGCTCCAGGAGCTGATTGACCAGCCGGGCAGTATCTCCGGCGCTGCGCCGGACATTACACGCATCGTACATCACTACAGCAGAGAGGACTGCCGCCAAAGCAAACGCTGGGCCATCGATCCCGTAAAGCTTGCCGATAGCAGTGGCGGCAGCTACCACCAGAGCTGAGTGGCTGCTGGGCATTCCTCCGCTGGACACAAACCGTGAGGCATCAAACCGGCGCAGGATCACCAGGTCCAAAATCACCTTGATGAGCTGGGCCAGGAACCAGGCCAGCAAAGCACAGTCAATGATTGCGTTTCCTGTGAGCATGCCGAACCGAACCGTCATCAGTTCCTCCTGTCCGCCAGGCGCTCCGCCAGATTCAGCAGGAATTCACATCCCTGCAGGTCGGCAATGGCGTTTTTCGCCTTAGCTGTCTCCTGTGCCACCAGCTTCTCACTGTCCTCCAGTCCCAGGAGGTCCACAAAGGTTATCTTACCGTCCCGCTGATCAGAGCCCACCGTCTTGCCCAGGATCTGCTGGTCAGCGATCACATCCAGGATATCGTCCCGCACCTGGAAAGCAAGACCGATATGCTGGGCGTACTCCGCCGCCCGCTCCCGCTGACGGCTGTCTGCCCCCGCGGCAATACAGCCCAGCTCCGCCGCTCCCTGGATCATGGCCCCGGTCTTGAGGCTGTGGAGCAGCTCCAGCTCACTGCGGTTCCGGCCCAGGCCCAAAATATCCAGGGTCTGACCGGCCACCATGCCGTCAGCGCCGCAGGCTCTGGCCAGCACGGTTACCGCCTCCGCCCGCTGCCGGTCATCCACACCGGGAGCCGTGGCAATGATCCGGAAGGCCTCCGCCTGGAGGGCGTCTCCCGCCAGCACCGCCATGGCTTCGCCATAGACCTTGTGGCAGGTGGGCTTGCCCCGGCGCAGGTCGTCATCGTCCATGCTGGGCAGATCATCATGGATCAGGGAATAGGTGTGGACCAATTCCAGAGCACAGCCGAAGGGAATGGCCCGCCGCCACTCGCCGCCCATCAGGTCACAGAATGCCAGCGTCATCACCGGCCGTACCCGTTTGCCGCCGGCCATCAGGCTATACCGCATGGCCTCCTGAAGCTTGCCATAGGGCTTGTCTACAGAAAACAGCCCTCCCAAATATTCCTCTACCGCCGAACGGTAGGTATCATAACGCAGCTGAAACGCGCACATGGCTATTACTCCTCCTCTGCAAAAGGCGTCTCCACCGGCTCCCCATCTGCCCCTTTCTGAAGCTTGACCACCTTCTGCTCCGCGCTGTCCAGCATGGCAGTGCAGAGCTTCACCAGGCCTGTTCCCTCCTCAAAGAGGGCCAGAGAATCCTTCAGCTGGGCGTCCCCCCGCTCCAGCAGAGAAACGATCTCCTCCAGACGGGTGATATTCTCCTCAAAGCTCTTTTCCTTCTTCACGCTCATGGGTGTCCTCCTCTGTGTAAGCGTTCTCTACCCGACAGTCCAGCCGTCCCTCCGCCAAGGTTACCGATACCCGGTCCCCCGGAGATACATCAGCAGCGCGGCGCAAAACCTGCCCCTTCTGATCTGTCGCCATGGCAAAACCTCTGCCCAGGACCTTCAAAGGGCTCATCGCGTCCAGAGAGGCCGCCAAAGCCTCCAGCCGCTGCCGGGGACGGCTCAGGCGGGCGGATGCGGCATAGCCCAGGTTTTTCTGCAGGTGAGCCAGCAGCATCCGTTTGTCCTGGATCACAGCCATAGGATCTGTCAGCACCCGCTTGCCTGCCAGGGTCTCCAGCCGCCGGCGCAGCAGCTCCAGCCGTTTGCTCTGGGAGCGGGCCATATGGAGCCGGGCGCTCTGGAGCTTCTCCAGCAGCTCTCCCTGATCCGGCACGGCGATCTCCGCCGCATGGGAGGGCGTGGCCGCCCGGACATCTGCCACAAAATCCGCGATGGTCACATCCGGCTCATGGCCCACAGCGGAGATAACAGGAATTTCTGAATCAAAAATAGCACGGGCTACCCGTTCGTCGTTGAAAGCCCACAGGTCCTCGATGGACCCGCCGCCCCGTCCGGTAATGATGAGATCCGCCACTTTGTAGCGGTTGGCATAGCGGATGGCGCCTACGATCTCCGGCGGGGCCTCCGGCCCCTGTACCCGGACCGGCAGCAGCTTTACCTTCACCAAGGGGTACCGCCGGCGGAGGATACGGATCATGTCGTGGACCGCCGCCCCGGCGGAGGATGTAATGATGGCGATGGACTGGGGGTAAGCCGGCAAAGGCTTCTTGTGGCTCTCGTCAAAGAGCCCCTCCCGCCACAGCTTCTCCTTCAGCTGCTCAAAGGCTACGTGGAGATCCCCCACGCCGTCGGGACTGAGGGCGTCACAGTAGAGCTGATAGGCTCCGTCACGGGGGAACACGGTAATACGGCCCTGAGCCAGCACCTTCATACCGTTTTCCGGCCGGAACCGAAGGCGCATGGCCTGACCCCGGAACATGACACAGCGAATGGCGCTCTGTTCATCCTTGAGCGTAAAATAGTGGTGCCCCGAGGGGTACATCTTATAGTTGGACAGCTCACCCCGGATACAGATATTCCCCAATTGAGGCACATCATCCAGAATGGCTTTGATCAGTTCGTTGACTTCCGATACCGCAAAAACCTGCCGCTCCATACCATCACCTCCGCAGCAGAGCAAAAAAGAAAGAGCGCACTGTATGGTGCGCTCTTTGACCGATTTTTATCACGCCTCCGGCCCGGTCTCCTCAGTCCGGGTCTCAGCGGGATCTGCCGCTTCGGCAGACTGCGCCGCAGACACATCTCCCGCCTCCTTGCGCACGAAAGAGCCCAGGATACCGTTAATGAAGCGCACCACGTCGCCGCTTTCGTACTTCTTGGCGATCTCCACTGCCTCATTGATAGCGGCTCCGTTGGGGATCTCCGGCATGTAGAGGATCTCATACATGGCAAGGCGCATGATGGCCGACGCCACCAGGGGGATCCGGTCGAATTTCCAACCCACGGCGTACTTTTCAATGTACTGGTCCAGCTCATAGCTGTGCTCAGCGATTCCCTTGACCACCTTGCGGATATAAGCCTGCTGGCTGGGTCCGGGAAGCTTGCCGTATACCTCGTACTCGGGAGCCAGCTGGTCAAAACGATCGGCATTGAGCCTGTCGTTGAGAAGCTCCTCAGCACTCAGGTCGGTAAAGCTCAGCTCGTAGGAGAGATGCATGGCGATCTCACGGGCTACATTTCTAATCATCGTACAGCTTCCTTTCTCTCTCTGCCGGCGCAGAAGGGCCGGCTTCCTTACTGGAAGCTGACGCCGCCTACATGGACATTTACCGCTTTGGCGGCAAATCCGGTCATAGACTCAACCGCAGTCGATACCGCGTTCTGGATCTTTTCAGCTACCTCGGGGATGGGGTACCCATAGCGGATCATCACATAGAGGTCAATGACCGCACCGTCCTCATCCACGGCGACCCGTACGCCCCGGGCGTTGGACTTTTTGGTGGCCAGGCTCATCATCCCGCCGATCCCTTCCACCTCGGCAGCAGCGCCGCCGGCGATGGTGGCCAGCACATCCTCGGAGATGTGGATGCAGCCCAGCTCCTCCGGGTGAGTCATATAGTCTTTGTTTTCGCCCATATTATGACACTCCTTGTAAAGTAGGTATGCAAATTGGCTTATCTATTGTACCACCATATTCCATAAAATACAACCAGAATTTTTGCCTGTACACAATATCCTCCCGCCGCGGACAGCAAAACACGCAGGCGCCCGGAATATTTCCCTCCGGCGCCTGCGTGCTGCCTCCCTTTAATTTGCCTCCATGATCTTGATCTGATCGGCGGTATAATCCGTCTCACTGAGGACGATGTCCGTGATCTTGGCCACATCCTCTGTCTGAAGTCCGTCCTCCGCCGCCGACACCACTACACTGACACTGTTCTCACCCATAAATGCCACGCAGTCGGCATACCCTTTGGCGATCACCAGATTCTCGATCTGGCTTTCCAGCATGGTGTACCCCGCCATGGTCTGAATGGCCTGGTTGGCCTCATCAATGGCTGCCTGCTCTGCGCCTTCCTGCTCCGCCGCCTCCCGCAGGAGGCTCAGGGCATTGTCCCGGGATTGCTGGCGGCTGAGCCGGGCGGTATCAAAATAACTGCTGACGGCCGCAGTTCCCTCATCCTGGGCGGAGACCACCTCGCCGCCTACCAGGGAAGCGTCTCCCAGCACCTTGGTGCTGTCACCCTTTTCAGTCTGCTGCTGGGCGGATACCTCTGCCACATCGTTTGCCGCGTCTCCGGCATAGCGCCAGTTGAGGTACACCGCCGCACAGACAAACAGCAGCACCGTAGCCACCACAGCATTCCGTTTCCATTGCCTTCTCATCTCACGTTTTCCTCCCATATTTTGTATTCCTTTCACTGATTTGTTCCGCTTTGCCAGCGCACCACAGCGATCCGGTCCGTGCCAAGGCCCGTCAGGGCCGCCACCGCCTCCGTTACCTGGAGCCGCACCGCATCGCTGCCGCCGCCCTCACACACCACCAGAGCGCCCCGGTACTGAGGGGACCGCTCCTGGGTGACGATCACGCTGTCCTCTCCCCCGTCAGATAGGATCACCGTCTCTGTGGAGCGGTCATAGTCATCAGGCGCCTGGACATTGCCGCTGTAGCGAAGGGTACTGTCTGAGGCCAGCACCTTCTCCCCGCTGCTCTGGAGGGTGAGCATGACCTCCACCCGGCCTACGCCGCTGATCTTGCCGAGAATGTCCTCCATGGCAGTTTCCAGTTCTTCCAGCTCGCCCTGCTGCTCCACCGCCGGTTCCACCTGTGTGCCGCCGCTGTCCTCTGTCCGCTGAGGCCAGGCCAGCAGCAGAGCCCCCAGAGCCACTACCAGCAGCACATATTTGTACCGGCCCAAAACCTCCAGCGGTTTCATCCACTTTCCTTTTTCCCGCTCCATACGTTCTCCTCCAGCCATATTTGCTTCCCAGCGGGAATCCCCACCTCCTCCTCGATCAGCGCCGACAAACCCGCATGATAGGCGCCGGTTATGGTCACCGTATCCGGCAGAGGAATCCCATCCTCTCCGGCGGACACCGTTACCTCCACCGTACACGACAGGCCCAGCCGGTCCGCTTTGTCCCATATATATGCGCTGGTTTTCTCCGCTATGATTGCCGAAAGAGCCGCCATCTGCTCCTCCTCATATTTTTCCGTCTGCCGGAGCGTCTCCTGCCGGAAGGACCCTGCCTCCAGGCTCAGTCCCTCCCAGTCCCAGCTGCCCAGCGGACGCAGGATCGCCAATACCAGCAGCAGTCCGCCCACCAGCCGCACCGCCGCCTGCTCCCGGCCATCCGGGGCCAGCTGCCGGGCCAGGCCCGCGGCAAAGGCAGTCAGGACGATCCCCAGCAGCCACTGCCGCAGCCCCTCCATCATGCCGTCACCGCCGTCAGCGATGACACGATGGATACCAGCAGCAGCAGTGCCGAGGCACCTGTCATAGCCAGCACCAGACCAAAGGCGTCCCCCAGCATGGCGATCAGCCGGATCAGCTGCTTTTGTCCCACAGTGGCTGCCACCATGGCGGCCCCCTGATAGAGAAGGTACTGTACCCCCAGCCGCAGGAAAGGCGTCAGGCACAAGGCCAGCACCGCCAGCATACCCAGCACGCCGGCGGCGGCTTTCAATATCCCCGCCCCGGCCAGCACGCTCTCCGCCGCCTCCGACAGGATACTGCCTACCACCGGCACCGCACCGGAGATGGCGGTCTTAGCCAGCTTTACCGCCCGTGCGTCTGTAGCCCCCGCTACCGCGCCGGTGACAGTAAGATATGTGGTAAAAAGGAACAGAAGTCCTCCCAACAGCCAGCCGATCCCTTTCTTCAGAAGCTTTCCGATACTCTCCAGGGCAGGTCCCTCCAGCACAGTCCCTGCCGCTGCCACTCCCACATAGAGATACACCGCCGGCAGCAGCAGTCCCTCGATGACTGTCAGCAGCACATCAGAGAAGAACACGGTGCCCACCTGACGGACGGATGCACCGGCGATGCCTCCGGAAGCGGCAGTGGCCGTGGCCATCACCGGCAGCAGAGCCTTGCTGAACTGGGAAATCCCCTCCACCGTCTCCCGCCCCAGGCCGATAAGAGCCTCCAGATCCCCGGCAGATACCGCCGTGATCCACAGAGCGCCGCTGACAGTGATGCACCGCCCCACAGTCCCCCGCCGGTCCGGCACCATACTCTCCACCGCTCCCAGGACCACCACGCCGCACATCAGGGCTGCCACGCTTTTTACCCCTGCCAGCAGGTAGTCCTTCATCTCCTCCCTGCTTTTTTCCCAGAGGGAGGCCACGCCGGAGGCAAGGCCCATATCCCCCTCTTCCGATACCTCCACCCCGTCGGGAACGGCCTGAAGTAATTCCTCCGGGAGCTCGCCGGTCAATTCCTCCGCAGCAGCCTGTCCGCTCAGAAGGATACATGTCATCAGGCACAGTAAAATCCCTATCGCCGCACGCTTGTACCGTACATTCATCTCCCGTCACTCCTATGTAAAGTATCCCATCAGCAGTCCTGCCACCGCCTCCAGCAACGGCAGGGAAATGAGCAGAGCCGCCGCTGCCCCGGCCAGTTCCACAACGGTCCCCAGCGCCTGGGAACCGCTGTCCCGGCACAGATCGCCGCATAGCCGGCTCACCAGCGCTGCCGCCACTGTCCGCAGCAAAATAGACACATGGCTGCTGTCCACTCCCGCCTGGTCAAACAGCGTCCGCAGCTGCTCCAGCAGGGGCGCCGCCAGAGCCAGCACTCTGGCCGTCACGACAGCCGCGATGGCCAACACCAGCAGCAGGGCCTGCTCCGGCGCATTCTTCCGCAGGACCAATATAGGAAGCAAACACAGGGCGCACAGCCCCATCAGACGCAGCAGCTCCATGACTAGAACCCGAAAAGGGTCTTGATGAGCTGGAAGAGATTGCTGATCTCCTGTACTAGCATCATCATCACCACCACCAGTCCCGCCAGGGTGGTCATCATGGCCTGCTCCTCCCGGCCGGAGCGCACCAGCAGCTGGTTGAGTACTGCTACCACAATGCCGATAGCCGCAATTTTAAAAATCAGATCAATATCCATGGTCAAATCAGTACCAGGATCAGGAAACACGCCCCCGACAGACATACTGCCGCCGCCAGGCGGCCTTCCGCCGCCTGCCTGGCACGCTCTTCCCGCAGAAACCTGGTAAGCTCCTCTCTCGTTTCCTCAATGGCCCGTTCCAAGGCTTGCCCGCCCACCGGCAAAAGTGGTCCCAGATGGGACAGCATCCCATCCAGCGGAGGCGGAAGGCCCCCAGCGGCCTGGGCCCAGCAGTCCCCAAAGGACCGCCCCTCCTCCCGGTCCAGCAGCACCAAAAGCGGTCTCCACATCCACCGTCCCCCCAGGCCTCCGGCAAGATCCGCCGCCAGGATCTCCGGCAGAGGACGGCGGGCAGTACAAACGTGACTTACCAGCACACCCAAGTCCACCAGCAGCGCCTGGGCTAGGCGCAGAGGGATCAGGCTCTGCCGTCTGGCCAGGATGAACCCTCCGGCCGCACCGGCCAGTACCAAAACAATGCCCAGCCATCTCACAGCAATTCCTCCACCCGGCATTGGCGCTCCGCTCCCCTGCCATGGATCACCACCGCCCTGCGGAACACACCGCATTTTAAAAGCCGCCGCATCACCGTCCTGCGGCGCAGGTCCTCCACAGATGCGCCGTGGGCGGTGGCCAGGATCGCCGCACCACAGCCCGCCGCCGACAGTACCGCTCCGCCATCCTCCGGCAGGGCGATCTCATCCAGAGCAATGACCTGCGGGTTCATGGCCCGCAGCAGCATCGGCACTCCCACCGCCTTGGGACAGCCATCCAGGATATCCGTGGAGGGTCCTACCTCCAGCTGGGGCCTGCCGCGATGTACTGCCGCCAGCTCTCCCCGTTCGTCCACCAGGGCCACCCGCATGGGGGCTGCCAGACGGCTGCCTTCGCTGAGCAGACGCACCAGATCCCGCAGTAAAGTGGTCTTGCCGCCCCCCGGCGGGGAAATGATCAGCGTACTGTGGAGGCCCTCCTCTGTCAGCAGTTCCTCCAGCAGAGGCTGCGCCACCCCGGGACATGCCCGGGGAATCCGGATCGCCACTGAGGTCAGATCCCGCAGGCCCCGGTTCTCCCCCTGTTCCGGCAGGGCCGTTCCGCACAGACCTACCCGAAAACCGCCTGCTGCCGTAACAAAGCCCTGGCGGATCGTCTCCGAAGCGGCATAGGGGGAATACTCCGTAGCCTTGTCCAAAATACGCTCCAGATCCCCTCCATCCACCACAGCTTCCGTCATAGGCAGCTCCCCCTCCGGCAGTGTCACTGCCAGGGGATGACCGACCCGCAGCCGTAATTCCTCCGCCCGGGCCTGCCGGGCCGGTTCCAGAGCCAGCGCTGCCTGGCGCAGCCTCTCCGGCAGCAGGCCGCAGGCTTCCCGGTACCGCCCCGCCGCATATTCCTCCGTCATGGGCATCCCTCCCTGTCCTTTCTGCTCCCACTGTATGAGGGCTCGTCCCCAAATATGACGGGCATAACGAAAAAGCCTCCGCTCCACCATGTCCGGTAGAGCGGAGGCCTTAGCCACAGCATATATTATTCTATCAAAAGCGGCGTCACAGCTCCTCCGGAGAGGGGTCCGTTTTCTTTTCCGGTGCTTCCTCTGCTTCAAAAAGAACGGCCAGGATCTGGGAGTAAATGCGTTCCGCATCAGCCCGGAACCGCTTTTGCAGGGTTTGGGCCATATCCTCCCGAGTGACCAAAAGATCCAGTTTCATAAGATGATCCAGTTCATCGCTGAGGGAAAGGGACACCGTATAGCCCCCCTCCTGCCGGGGCTGGACCTGTGCCTGGACCAGCGCGCGGCGCTTGAGGCGCTCATTGTGGCCCACCAGATTCTGGTCTACCTGCATCCGTACGGAATAGGGCAGGCTGGACTCACAGATAGCGCCGTTGAGCCGCCCTTTCTCCGTGATGGCATAGAGGCCGTCGTCGCTCAGGGTCAGATGATCCGTACGGACCAAATCCGCAAGGCACTCGGAAAAGTCAAAGTAGTCCACGCCGCCGTCACACATACTCAGGTCCTGCAGCACTTCAAAAGGGACCGGTTCAATGATCCGGGACGCAATGTATAGGATCAGGAATTTGATCTCAAGCTTGCTGCTGATGAAACCGAAATCAGACATGACCCACCTCCTGCACAGACTGCTTTCCGCCTTTATTATACCCGCCTGAGACAGATTTGTATAGCCCGAATTTTCACAAACGCCCACGCGGCGCATAAACTGGAAATGAAGGCAGACGCCTTCCATAGTTTTACTTAGTAGGAGGTCCATTATGCCTGAACGCATTGTACCCGGCCCAGTATCCGGTTCCAAGGATAGCTGCGAGGCCGTTTGTATCCATACCAAAAAGATTTATGATGCCTGCCGTGATAAGGACTGCATCGAGGATCTGCGCTTCTACCCCACCCAGTCCGGGCAGGAGATCCTCAACCGCGCTCAGTCTGTCAAGGGCGGCAAAGCTGAGCTTCTCTACACCTACATCAATGTGGAGCCCGTTGCCTTCAACCGCGGCTTCTATACGGTGGATATGCGGTTTTTCTACCGTGTGACCATCAGCGCATTCTGTTCCAGCTCCCGCCCCGTAGACGTGGAGGGCCTGTGTGTCTTTGACAAGCGGGTCATCCTCTTCGGCGGCGAGGGCACTGCCAAGGTATTCTCCTCCCGTGTCCGGCTGGATGCGCTGGACCAGCAGATGATCGAACAGAGCAACATGCCCATCGCCGTTGTGGAAGCTGTCGACCCCATCGTCCTCGGCGCCAAGCTGGTGGAATGCTGCGACTGCCGCTGCTGCGACTGCGATCTCTGCGAGATCCCGCCCTGTGTCTGCCAGTGCTTCTGCTGCGACCTGACGCCCGGTGACGACTACCGTCGTGTCTTTGTGACGCTGGGCCAGTTCTCCATCATCCGCCTGGAGCGGGACAGCCAGCTGCTGATGCCGGTGTACGACTACTGCCTGCCTGACAAGTGCTGCCCCTCCGGCTCCAACTGCGGCTGCAGCTGTGATGATCCCTGCGAGCTCTTCCAGAACATCTCCTTCCCTGTGGATGAGTTCTTCCCTCCCCACAACACTGACAATTCCTGCGGCTGCGACAACAACCGGCAGCAGAGCTGCAACTGCCGCAAGTAATCCTTCCCTGCACATTTACAAAAGACGCTTGCTTCCCCTATATACCGTCAAAAGCCGGGCAGGAACTTTCGTTCCCGCCCGGCTTTTTCTTCAGCAGCTGCCGTCCCGACTGAATTTTTCAATCGCTTCCACAAACGCGCCGCGAATCAAAATGTCCAGATCGCTGATAATATCGGAAGGCTCTCGCTTCATACCAGCCTCGACCCAGTCCAAAATGATCCCCACGAACGCGTGCTTATAGAAGTTGGCAATAAACTCCTTATGTCCTGCGGATATCTCTTTATCCACAGATTTTTCCTCCACCACCGCAAATAACAGTTCATAGGTCAGTTGATACAGATACGGGAGCAAATAGTCCCGGCTGCCAGAGCGGAGGGCATTTTGCACCATAGCCCGGTTATCCTGGATATAGCGGAAGACCTCCGCCATCCCCTGACGCCAGTTGTCGTAGTCCCGCCGCCCTTCCAGCAGGCGTTCCCCTTCTGTCCGGTAGGTCCACTCCATAAGGTCGTAGACATCCCGGAAGTGGTAATAAAACGTATGCCGGCTGATATGGCAGTCCTTTGCGATATCGGTAACCGTGATCTTATTGAGAGGCTTCTGCTCAAGGAGTCTCTTCAGCGAGGCAGCAATGGCTCTCTTTGTTGTCTGTGCCATATGCAGCTCTCCTTCCCGGTGGTTGATTGCCGGCGGTCCTCTCTATCCCAAAGCCGCAGAGGATGCCGGCATTAGTAAAGGATCAGATCTCGTACCACTTGATCTCGTTGGCTGCCAGATCCAGCGCAAAGCTCTCACCGTCGCCCTTGTAGATCGTGGTGTGCTGGGGCTCATAGGTATTGTTGACCACGCAGTACTTGCCGTTCTTGACAAAAGCGTGGACCTCCACGTTGTAGTTTTCAGAATACCAGCGGCGCAGCTGGTCCTCTCCATTGGCCGCCCACAGGATGGAGCGGTAAAGGACCCGGCTGTTCTCAAAGGAGTAGGGCAGACCGGACAGGTACACACTCCGGCCGTTTCCGAAGGCGTTCACCGCCATCTGGACCTCCTTATCCCGCTGGACCAGCACCTGGGCGCCGGGCAGAGCGTAAATGCTCTTCTTACCCTCGCCGAAGTCCACCTGGCCCTTGCAGTCGGCCAGGATGAAGTGGTCGGGGTGCTCCTCCCAGTTGTACTTGTCGTAGCCCAGGGTGAAGCCAGTCTCCTTCTCCACGCCCAGGACCTGGGCCATCTGGAGGTAGCGGCCCTGGTACTGGTGGCCGGCAGGCTCGCCCACACCGATGAAGCCGCCGCCGTTCCAGACGAAGGACTTGATGGCAGCGGAGATAGCGGGATCCTCCCACCAGATGCCGCCGGTGTGGGCCGTGTCGCCGTCGCCCACGTTGATGACCACATCCACGCCGTCCAGACACTTGGGATCTGCCTTCACATCGTCAAAGCTGATGAACTTGACATCGAAGGGCGCACCGGACAGGGCCTCGATGATACCGGCATAGGAGTAGTTCTGCTTCTGATAGAGGGCGTGATGGACCATATGGCAGCCCCAGGAGCGGGCCTTGCCCCAGGCGTTGAGGACCGCCACGGTCTTGACGCAGTAGGGCGTGGTGCCCTTGATGTTCTCATAGAGCTCACGGAACTCATTGCACACGCTCTCCACGTAGTCGATGAAGTCCGGGAACTGGCAGGCCAGCTTCAGATAGCCGCCATAGCCGATACGGTCGATGGGCTTGCGGAGGATAGCCCGACGGGCAGTGACCCAGTTCTCCTTGGCCTCCCGGACGGGATCGCCGCCCTCATGGAAGGTATCGGGGAAGAAATAGGGCAGGAACCGGCCCTCGGTGTACTTGACGCCGGGGATATCGGAGATGAGGCGGAGGGTGGAGCCGTTGCCCACGCTGCCCACCACGGCATCCAGGCCGATGGTCTTGAACTCATCCATGTAGGGCTCCGTACCGATCCAGTGGTCGCCCAGGAACATCATGGCTTCCTTGCCCAGCTCGTGGGTAATGTCCACCATCTCCTTGGCCAGCTTGGCCACCTCCCGGCGCTGGAAGGCCATGAAGTCCTTGAACTCCTTGGAGGGCACCCGGTACTGGTTGTTGTAGTAACCCTGGTCAATGATGTACTCCGGACGGAACCGGTAGCCCACTTCCTTCTCAAACTGCTCGAGAATGTAGGGGGAGACAGAAGCGGAGTATCCATACCAGTCCACGTACTTCTCCCGCTTGAGCTCGTCAAACACCAGGGTGAACTGGTGGAAGAAGGTGGTATACCGGATGACATTCACATAGGGGTGGTCGGCAATGAACTTCCGCAGCCGCTCCATGGTGAATTTGCGGGTCTTGGGCTGGCGGACGTCGAAGGTGATCTGGTGCTCAAAGTCCTTCCAGTCGTTGGTAACGGCGTTGTACATATGGACCGGGTCCCAGATCAGGTAGGCCAGGAAGCTCACGGTGTAGTCGTGGAACGCCTCCGGCGCGTCAATGACCACGCAGCCGCTGGCCTCGTCGTAGCGCCAGGCATCGGGAGAGAGGGGCTCTCCGGCGGTGCGGTCCATGACCTCCCACCAGCGCTTGATGTCATCCCGGGTGTTCACTGCCATCAGCTCAGGGCTGATCCCCTTCATCAGGGGGATGGACAGAGCGCCGCCGGCAGCGGTGTGGAAGCCGGTCATGATGTAGCACTGCTGGACCTCATCGGGATTGGCCTTGGCCCAGGCGTTATCCTTGCGGGTGGTATAGTAGGTGGAATACACCTTGGCGTCCACACTCTTGAGTTCCTCGGGATAATCGGTGCCGTCACAGTCCCGGATGGCATCGGCACCCCAGCGCTTCAGGAGGGCCAGGGTCTCCGGCACCACGTCCACATCGGTGGGAATGGTTACACGGCCGCGATTCTTGTTCATGTCGTTCATAAATTATAGTCTCCTTTTGGGCATTATCCGTTTCTGTCAGCGTCTGTTCCGAGGATCTTCCTCATAGGCCTTGTTGTAGATCATCAGCGCCGCCAGCAGCAGCACCAAGCCCAGAATCATCAGGCCCAGACCAGCCAGCTGGCCGGTCATCTTCCAGCCCACAAACACCAGGATCAGTCCTACCACAAAGAACAGGGTGATCAGGCTCAGGCGCAGGCCCACATGCTCTTTCCAGAATTTCATCGTCTCACCTTATCCTTTCAGTCCGCCCACGGTCATACCCTGGGTCAGCTTCTTCTGCACGCACATATACAGGATCAGAGTGGGCAGCATCACCAGCACCAGGCCGGCGTACAACTGGCCGTACTGGGCGGCAGACTGCTGCGCCTGGGTCAGATTCATCAGGCCCACAGGAAGGGTCTTGGGACCATTGGCGCTGGAGAGCAGTGTCATGGAAATGATGTACTCATTCCAGAAGGACAGGAAGTTGAAGAGGATGATGGTAAGGATAGAGGGTTTGGCCATGGGGAAGATGATCTTCAGCATGGTCTTGCCGTAGCCCGCGCCGTCGATGTAAGCCGCCTCCTCAAAGTCATGGGGCAATGTGGCAAAATAGCCGGAGAGGAGGTAAATGGTAAAGGGCAGAGCGGTGGCGGCATAGACGACAGCCAGCACCACAATATTGTTGAGAAGGAAGCCTGTGCCGAAGATCTTCTTCAGGAAATTATCGCCGCTCACCAGCATCAGGAAAATCGGGACAACGATATAGTTGACGTTGATGAACAGGCCGGCCATAAAGCCAACATTCAGTACGCCGCGGCCGCGGAACTTGAAGCGGGAGAGACCATACGCCGCGGGAAGGGCCACCACCAGCAAAATGGCCAGCGCCAGGGCAGTGACAATGACGGAATTGAGCATATAGTCGCCCATCCGGGCCTTGGTCCAGGCATCCACAAAGTTCTGCCAGTGGAAGCCGGCAGGCAAAGTCCAGGGGTTGCCGTAGAACTCGCTGTTTTCCTTCACCGAGGCCATGAATACCCATGCCACAGGAACAATGATGGTAACAGCCAATGTGATCAGGGCCACATAGATGAACGCTTTGACGACCCGTTCACCGGAGCCTTGTTTTTTTACTCGTTCCATTCCCGGCACCTCCTTAGAATTCCAGCGGCTCACGCTTGGTGACCTTATTCACCAGAGCGGAGAGCACGAAGGAGAAGATAAACACCACAGCGCCGATCGCCATACCATAGCCATAGACGGAGTTGGTGTAAGCCTGCTTGTACATGTAAGACAGCGCCACCTCAGATGCGCCGTTAGGTCCTCCGCCGGTCATAGCCTTGACAAAGAGGAAGGCCATATTGATGGTGGAGATGATAAAGAAGGTAAGGGTGGTGCGGATGTTGGTCCAGATAAGAGGAATGGTGATCTGGAAGAACTGAGTGATACGGCCGGCGCCGTCCAGCCCTGCGGACTCATAGAGGCTCATAGGCACGCTGGCCATGGAAGCCATGTACATGACCATATAGTAACCGATAGCCTGCCATACCATAGCGATAATAAGACTCAGCACCACCAGGTTTTCGCCCTTCCAGGCGATAGAGACGGTCTCTCCGGAGAAGAAGGAGAGAATGCTGTTGAGCATACCATTGGTGGGATCATAAATGGCAGAGAAGATAGCGGAAATAACCACCACAGAGAGGATGTTGGGAATATAGAAAATGATGCGGAAGAAGTTTTGTCCCTTCAGCTTCTCTCTGGTGAGGATTCCAGCAAAGACCAATGCAAAAGCAAAGGTGACCAGGGTCACCACAACGATCAGCAGAATCGTATTCTGCATAGAGATGATAAAGTTGGTGTCCTTCATGAGCTTGGTAAAGTTCTCCAGTCCCACGAAGGTCTCTGTGGGGGAATATGCGCTCCGCTTATAGAGAGACATGCGGAACACATTCAGGGTCGGGATGACCATAAAGATCAAAAACAGGATGGTAGCAGGTGCAATGCACAGGAAGAGAAAGCGGCCACGCCCCTTTCGTTTTTCCACGTGCTCATCTCCTTTCTAAATATGAAACATGTGTGAGGGTGAACAGGAAAAAAGAAACGGCGGACAATATTTGCCCACCGTTTCTCTGGCAGACCCCTGTCGGCGGGGGGCCCGCCGACAGAGGTGCGAAACCTGGTTACATCTTGTTCTCGCGGAGAATATCGTTGACCTCAATGATCTTAGCGGTCCACTCCTCCTGGGTCATGGTTCCGGACACCAGGCTGTTGACGGAGCCGCACAGGGTCTCCACAATGGACACGCCCTCAACAGGCTGCGTGGCAGCCCAGCTGCCCATGGCGGGCTTGGCACCGTTGTCATAGATGGAGTAGAACAGCGCATTGTCACCGGTCATGCCATCAGTGATACCGGCAATGGGCTGGATAGCGCCGCCCTTGGCAAAGATCTCAGCGGCAGTGTCGCTGTACAGGAAGGCCATGAACTGCTTGGCAGCATCCTTGTGCTCAGCAGCAGCGGGGATCCAGGCCTGCTCGATCCAGGCCACACCGTAGGCGTCGCCGCCCTCAGTCACAGCGGGGATAGCGGTGAAGCCCCACTCAAAGCCCTCAGCCCGGGGAGCCTCGGCCATCTCGCCCACGACCCAAGTGCCGTTAGGCATAAACACAGCCTTGTTGTCCAGGATCAGCTGCTGGTTCTTGGTGAAGTCCTGGTTGTTGGCATTGGCAGGAACAGTAGGATCGGTGTATGTAGCAAGCTTTGCAATGATATCCAGAACCTGCTTGCCCTCATCGCTCTCCCAGACGCCTTCCTCATAGTTGGTGACCTTGTTGAAGAACTCGGGGCCGCCCACAGCGTAGATCAGAGCGAAAGTGAACTCCTGCAGATAGCCGTGGGTGGGGTAAGCAAACAGAGAGATGCCTTCAGCCTTGGCCTTGTCGCCCAGCTCCCACATCACATCCCAAGTGGTGGGAACCTCCCAGCCCTTCTCCTCCAGCAGGCCGGCATTGTAGAACAGGCCGCAGGGAGCATAGAACATAGGAGCAAAGTAGGTCTTGCCATCGCCGTAGGGGTTGGTCACGCTGGAATCGGTGAAACCATCCAGGATCTTGTCACCCACAACCACATCCTCGCCGGGAATGGTCATGGACAGCACGTCGGTGACCTCCTCAATGCCCTGGTCCTTGATGAAGGACTCAGTCAGAGCATCCTCACGGCCAGTGGACAGGTGGATGAAATCAGGGAATTCGCCGGCCTTCATGGAAGCGCCGATCACATCTTCCAGGTTCTTGTCCGTAATCAGATCGACCTTGATACCGGTCTCAGCGGTAAAAGCGTCGCAGACTTCCTGCCACATACCGGGATAGGTCTCCTCGTAAGCGGATGCCAGAGCAGCAACCTGAATGGTCTCAGTGGTCTCGCTGTCCCCGTTCCCGCCGGCGTTGGCACCGTTGTTGGCGCTGCCGCCGTTGTTGCCCGTATTGCCGCCGCAGGCAGCCAGCAGGGAAACACTCATTACAAGGGCGAGAGCAAATGCCAGTGTTTTCTTGAAATTCATTCCGCAAACCTCCATAGAATTTTTGTTGCAAGAGCATTCCGGCAGGGGTGCAAAACCCTGCCCTCCTTTTCGGAGCGGGCCAATCTCCACATACAACATCGCAGCCTGCGCAGCCCGGCGCAGACAAAGGTCGGTGATACATTTCACATTGGATCACCGACTTTCTGTTCACAGTATATCTATATTTTACCTTAAATACTTTCAGGAAATAGCACACTTTAAGGGGAATTTATATATTTGAGAACTGCTCTTAACGATTTTTACAAAAGTCACAAAAAAGGCGCGATCTGATTGGGCAAAATCACAACATACTATTTTTGTCGAGACAAAAGCCAACATACTGTCTCTAATATAGGAACATTTTCAAAGGGATCTATGGGATAGGTGCACAAAATGCCGCTTGTGAGAATCCGGGAAGTATGGTATAATGTCTACAACATATTTGTCCGGTTCGGGTGTTGGCGGATATTTTGAAGGGAGGATCACATGGCTATGAGTCAAATTAACCCTTCTTCTACTGCTGCTCCGCAAGTATTGGTCGACAATGTCATTTTTACTACATTTCCAGATAAGTTCCATTTCTCTACCCATCTGCACCGTACTGTTGAACTGCTGATCTGCCGTACCGGCCGTGTGGTCATTACCATCCAGGGAACAGAACACGTCGTAGCGCCGGGAGAATACCTGGTCGTCTTTCCGGATATTCCCCACAGCACAGATGTGCCCTTCGGAGGCCCGTCCCAGGTTTTGCAGACCCATTTCCACGCCCAGTCCTTTCAGCAGGCAAGCAACCCCTCCATACCGGAGTGTGAATTTCCTTTTTCCGTGGAGTTGGCCCTGGGGCGGCGGAAATGCTTCAAAGGGAAAAGTTCTCCCCAGCTGGAGGCCTGTCTGGAAGGGCTCCACAGCGAACGGGCCGGATCAAAGGAGGACCGCGAGGTCATGATCCGTCTGTATCTGGCACAGCTGGGTCTGTTGCTGTCCCGGGATCTGCTGGAACAGACCAGCCAGACAGGACTGAGTACCCTCTACGACAACCCCCATCTGGTCAACGCGGTGCTATATATCAACAAGCACTATATGGATAAGCTGTCGGTCAACGATGTGGCCGGTACAGTGGGCGTCTCTTCCCGCTATCTCACCCGGCTTTTCTGTGAGCATCTCGATATGGGCGTCTCTACCTATATTACCTACGTCCGCATCAGCAAGGCCATTGAATTCAAGCATGCCAACCCCCACTATCCGCTGACAGATCTGGCTTTGGATATCGGCTTTGGCAGCCAGCAGCATTTTTCCAAAGTTTTTAAGGAAAAAATGGGGGTATCCCCGAAAAAATATTTCTCCATCGGGACCGCCCTGGGATGACTGCCAAGACAAAACGGAACCCGCCGCTTCTGCGGCGGATTCCGTTTTTGCACAATGATTATCTGGTGTAATTCCGGCAGGCGTCCACATAGGCCTTGATGTTCTCCCAGGGGACCTCCGGCTCCAGCAGATGACTGGGCGCCACGAAAAGGCCACCCTTGTCCCCGGCCAGATCCAGGTTCCGCTTCACATTGTCCCGCACCTCCTGGGGTGTGCCGAAGGGCATGACGCTCTGGGTGCCGATGGTGCCATGGAAAGAAAGCCGGTCGCCATACTCTTTCAGGATCTTCTCCACATCCATGCATTCCGGCTGCACCGGGTTGAGCACATCGACCCCGACTTCAATGAGATGGGGGATGAACGGCTCAATGTAGCCGCAGGAGTGATAAAATACGATGATGTCGGGCTTGATGGCCTTGGCAGCATCAATGACCCGCTTCAGACGGGGCTTGATCCAGGTGGTGTACATCCCCTCGCTCATCATAATGCTCTGCTGCATACCGATGTCATCGCCCAGGAACAGGATGTCGGCGCCAGCTGCGGCGTAGAGGCTGGCCCGCCGGATGGACATCTCCGTGACCCGGTCCAGGATCAGCTCTGCCATGGGGTCCTCACTGGCCATATCCATCATCAGGTTCTCCATACCGCGGATGTACCAGGAGGTCTCCCAGATGGTGCACTGCATGTTGCCTACCGGTGCGATCCCCTGGGCCTTCAGGGCATCCGCCTGGGCCCGAAGATCGTTGTTGTGCAGCTGAGAGTACTCCGGCAGCGGATAGGCGAGGATCTCCTCCTCGCTGTCGGCATCCCGCAGGGGGCAGAACATCTGCGTCATGTGCATGGAGGTGGGGGTTGCCCGGTGGCCTACGCCCCACTCGTCGATCTCAAAGGCGGGATCATTGCCCAGGCCTTCGTGGTAGCGCAGGAAGCGGGTGCGGTCATCCTGATCGGGAACCAGGTCGGGAAGCCGCTTCCAGGGCATACCGAAGTAGGCATCATAAGGCAGGGAACTGCCTTCCTTCTCATGATAAACCTCAATCAGGTGAGGACAAAGAGCAAATTCATAAGGAACTGCATCGTAGCCCTGCCGATGGAGCAGGCGCAGCAGATTATCTCTCGGGGTACTCATATCGATCTCCTCCTTAATAGGTTTCTTCTCCTGTTCTTGCGGAACATGTCCTTACTATACAGCACGGCCAAAAAACATGCTTACATGGTTGGGAACTGTTTCAGGGAAATTTGCAAAAACAAGAAGTGAAATTCACAGCAAAGAACAACGCCGCCCACAAGGCAGAAGCAGGTGAAACATATGGAATACAGTGCCCTGCGGCTCTCCCGGCCGCTGCGTATCCAAGAGATCGTTACTGTACATTATTTTGAATATGCCAGCAGCTACTCCTTTCCCGGAGAAAGTCATGACTTCTGGGAATTTCTCTATGTGGACAAGGGCTCCCTTTTTGTGACCGCAGGGCAGACCCGCCGGGAACTGGGACAAGGGGAACTGATCTTTCACGCTCCGGGGGAATTCCATGCGCTGGAGGCCAATGGAACCGTGGCTCCCAACCTGGTGGTGATCAGCTTTCTCTGCTCCTCTCCGGATATGGAGCTGTTCCGGAAGCGGATCTTCCGAATCGGGCCTGCCGAGCGCGCCCTGCTGGCCAGGATCGTCCAGGAGAGCGCCTCCGCTTTCTCCACGCCGCTCAGCGACCCCTGGGTCACAGGGTTGGAGCGAGCGGAACATGCGCCATACGGCGGCGAACAGCTGCTGGGTGCCGCCCTGGAGGAATTGCTCATTCGTCTGATCCGGCGGGAAGCGCCGGAACTGCCGCCCCAGGAGCTGGGTGCCGGAGATAACGATATGGTCGACAAGGTCCTGCGCTACCTGGAAGAACACCTGGACCAGCCCCTGACTCTGGAACAGGTCTGTCAGGACAACCTGGTCAGCCGCAGCCAGCTGCAAAAACTCTTCCGTGCCCGCACCGGCGGCGGCGTCATGGCCCATTTCTGCCGCATGCGGATTGATACCGCCCGGCTCATGATCCGCACCGGCGGCGCCAATATGACAGAGATCGCTTCCGCGCTGGGATATCAATCCCTTTACTACTTCTCCCGTCAATTCAAGAAGTACACCGGCATGTCCCCCACAGAATATGCCCACAGCGTGAAAATGCTGTCGGAGGGCCTGGATGGACGATTCTGCAAACAGTTGCCGAAAGAACGTGGATAATTGTACAAATAATGGGCGAAACTGTCCATTTCCTTTCGCCCGGTTCTTCTCTACAATATAGGCAGAAAAATTCAGCGGCGCTTCCCCCGCCGCAAAAATCAAACCTGAAAAAAACGATCAAAAAGGAGAAGATGTCCTATGTCTATTCTGGTCAGCGGCGGCGCCGGCTATATCGGCAGCCATACTTGTGTAGAGCTTATCAACGCCGGCTATGACATCGTGGTGGCCGATAACCTGTCCAATGCCAGTGAGGAGTCCATCCGCCGGGTGGAGAAGATCACCGGCAAGACCGTCCCCTTTGTAAAGACCGAGCTGTGCGACGAGGCTCAGGTGGAGGCCCTCTTCACCCAGTATCCCGACATTGACGCCGTGATCCACTTCGCCGGTCTCAAGGCCGTGGGCGAGAGCGTCCGCAAGCCTCTTGAGTACTACACCAACAATCTGGTGAACACCCTGGTGCTGCTCAACGTCATGCGCGCCCACGGTGTCAAGAACTTCGTCTTCTCCTCTTCCGCCACTGTCTACGGTGATCCCGCCAGCGTGCCCATCCGTGAGGATTTCCCCACCGGCGGCACCACCAATCCCTACGGCACCACCAAGCTCTTCATTGAGCGCATCCTCACCGACTACTGCGCCGCGGAGCCCTCTCTGAACGTGGCCCTGCTGCGCTACTTCAACCCCATCGGCGCCCACGAGTCCGGCCTCATCGGCGAGGACCCCAACGGCATCCCCAACAACCTGGTGCCCTACATCGCCCAGGTGGCTGTGGGCAAGCTGGAGAAGCTCCACGTCTTCGGCAACGACTATCCCACCAAGGACGGCACCGGCGTGCGGGATTACATCCATGTGGTGGATCTGGCCAAGGGCCATGTGGCGGCACTCAAGAAGCTGGCAACGGGCTGCGGCCTCTTTGTCTGCAACCTGGGTACCGGCAACGGCTACAGCGTTCTGGACATCCTCCATGCCTATGAGAAGGCCTGCGGCAAGGAGCTGCCCTATGTCATCGATCCCCGCCGCCCCGGCGACATTGCCGAGTGCTACGCCGATCCCGCCAAGGCTCTCCAGGAGATGGGCTGGAAGGCCCAGTACGGCATCGAGGAGATGTGCGCCTCCTCCTGGAAGTGGCAGTCCATGAACCCCAACGGCTACAAGAACTGATCCTGTTTGATTCTGGCTTTAACGGACTTGCCGCGCTGGAAGCAGCGCGGCAAGTCTGCGCACTGATATAGGACTTACAACAACAGAGAACAAGGAGGAATCTTCCTATGAATAAACCGGTACTGGTGGTCATGGCCGCCGGCATGGGCAGCCGTTACGGCGGGCTCAAGCAGATCGACCCCGTAGGAAATCACGGCCAGCTCATCATCGACTACTCCATCTATGACGCCCGCCGGGCAGGCTTTGACACGGTGGTCTTTGTCATCAAGCACGAGATCGAGGACAGCTTCAAGTCCGCCATCGGCGACCGTCTCAGCAAAGTCATCAACGTCAAGTACGCCTATCAGGAGCTTACCGACCTGCCTGAGGGCTATGCCGTTCCCGAGGGCCGTGTGAAGCCCTGGGGCACCTGCCACGCCATTCTGGCCGCCCGCAAGGTGGTGGATGGTCCTTTCGCCGTGGTCAATGCCGACGACTACTATGGTCCCGAAGCCTTCCGGGAGATCTACCAGTACCTGGAGAGCCACCCCGACCAGGAGAACTGCTATGAGTTCGCCATGGTGGGTTACCGGCTGGGCAACACCGTCACCGAGCACGGCCATGTAGCCCGCGGCGTGTGCGAGGAGGACGAGAACAACTACCTGATCCGGGTCACCGAGCGGACCAAGATCGTCAAGGACGGCGAGAACGCCCGCTTCACCGAGGACGACGGCCAGACCTGGACAGATCTCTCCGGCGACACCATCGTGTCCATGAACCTCTGGGGCTTCACCCGCAGCTTCCTCCACGAGGCCGAGGTCCGCTTCCCCGCCTTCCTGGACAAGGCCCTGCAGGAGAATCCCACCAAGGGCGAGTACTTCCTGCCCAGCGTCGTCACCCAGCTGCTGGAGGAGAAGAAGGCCCGTGTGAAGGTGCTGCGCAGCGGCGACAAGTGGTACGGTGTCACCTATAAAGAGGATAAGCCCGTGGTGGTAGCCGCCATCGCGGAAAAGACCGCGTCGGGCCTCTACCCCGACAAGCTCTGGGAGGTGTGATCATGGCACAGGCTGAACAGTTTCTGCAGGACGCTCTGGCCGCTTTTGACTTTGGCGGCGAGATCGTGGGCGCCGTACGCTACGGCTCCGGCCATATCAACGATACCTTCTGCGTCCACACCCAGCCCGGCGAGGACCCCTGCCGGCGCTTTATCCTCCAGCGCATCAGTTCCGCCGCGTTCCACCATCCTGATCAGGTCATGGAGAACATTGCCGGCGTCACTGCTTTCCTGGGCAAGGCCATTGCCGCAGCCGGCGGCGACCCCAGCCGTGAGACCATGACCGTTGTCCCCACCCGCGACGGCAAGAGTTTCTACAGCGACAGCGAGGGAGGTGCCTGGCGTGTGTACCCCTTCATTGAGGGCACTGTCTGCCTCCAGGCCGCGGAGACCCCTGAGCTGTTTGCCGCCTCCGCCCGGACCTTCGGCCGCTTCCAGCGGATGCTGAAGGATTATCCGGCGGACACTCTCTATGAGACCATCCCCCACTTCCACGACACCGAGGACCGTCTTGCCAAGCTGAAGGCCGCCGTAGAGGCGGATGTGATGGGCCGGGTGAAGGACGTACAGCCGGAGCTGGACTTCGTCTGGAAGCGTGAGGCAGACTGCTCTGTTGCCCTCCAGGCCCTGCGGGATGGTAAGCTCCCCCTGCGGGTGACTCACAACGACACCAAGCTCAACAACGTCCTCATCGACCGTGAGAGCGGCGAGGGCATCTGCGTCATCGACCTGGATACCGTGATGCCGGGTCTCTCCATCAACGACTTCGGTGATTCCATCCGCTTTGGCGCCAACCACAGCGCCGAGGACGAGCAGGATCTCTCCAAGGTGAACTTCGACATCTCCCTCTATGAGGTGTACACCCAGGGCTTCCTGGAGGGCGCCGGCGGAGCTCTCACCCAGGCGGAGCTGGACTACCTGCCCTGGGGCGCCAAGCTCATGACGCTGGAGTGCGGTATCCGCTTCCTCACCGACTATCTGGACGGTGACCACTACTTCCGCATCCACCGGGAGGGCCAGAACCTGGACCGCTGCCGGACCCAGTTCAAACTGGTGGCCGACATGGAGGAACAGTGGGATGCCATGAAGGCCGTGGTGGACAAATACCGCTGATTCCCTACATATAAATAACAGCGTCCGGAGAAACTGCTCTCCGGACGCTGTTTTCTTGTTCTCGTATAGGAAGTACCCCTTCCCCTTATCAGGTGTAGGCACCCTCCCGGCGGCGAAGGTAGAACCTCACCGACAGGCGGTAGGACAGAAAAGACCCTACCGCCACAACCAGAGCCGCTGCGACGGCCAGCACCGGAGCCGGAATTTCTCCCAGCCAGAGGGCCAAATGCTTTACGTTTTCCACCAGCAAAACCGCCGCTCCAAAGAATACAATAAAAATCCCCACAAAAATGGCCACCAGGATCAGTCTGCCCCGCTCCGTACCAAAACGGTACATCAGCGGATATATTACGGCTGTCATCACCACCAGCACCCCCAGGTATATCCCCAGCATGCTCCACACATCTTCCCAAATGACGACCTCGTCGCTGTACAACGGTCTGATCAGATATGCCGCCAGGACCATAAGTATGCTGGCCACCGTGGCCACATAGCTGAGGATATACTTGCTCCCCACAATCTGCTGGGGTGTCCAGGGCAGCATGGCGGCGTACCGATCCCACTTGCACCGCTCGTCGTAGGATATGGTGCTCATAGGGAGCATTACAGAGATCAAAGCAGTATAGGAGGAACCGTAACTGCCGCCATTTGGCAGCAGAAGAAAGAAGAGGGCCAGGATCACCATCAGCCGCATCTGTTTATCCATGACAAAGATGTCTTTTTTCAACAGGGCGATCATCGTACTTCCTCCTTCGCCAGATACAGGATGATATCCTCCAGATTGGGCTGCTCCACCAGCAGATTCCGGGGCGCTCTGTCCCGATCCACCAGGGCCTCGGCGCCGTACTCCCCGATCCGTTTGCCGTGGATGATAGCGGGATCGATGGCTGCCAGCTCCTGAGGGCTGCACTTGAGGAGGCCATAGCGCTCCAGCAGCATATCCTTCTCCTCGCAGAGCATCAGCTTTCCTTTGTGGATAAAGGCGATATAGTCACAGATCTTCTCCAGGTCGCTGACGATATGGCTGGAGATAAGCACCGCATGATCGTCCTGGGCGGCAAAGTCTGCAAACACCTCCAGCAGCTCTTCCCGCACCATGGGGTCCAGGCCGCTGGTGGCCTCGTCCAGCAGCAGCAGCTTCGCTCCGTGAGACAAGGCAGCGGCAATCCCCAGTTTCATGGTCATGCCCCGGGAATACTCCTTATACTTTTTGTTCAGAGGCAGCTGGAACCGGTTCAGCCAGCTGTTATAGGCCGCCTCATCCCAGTTGCGGTAAGCCCCGGCAAGGATCTTCCCCAGCTGCTTGGCGGTGATGAACTCCGGCACACAGGTCTCATCCAGCACCACACCGACGTTCTCTTTCATCTCCCGGAACTCCGGGGACTGGTTATCCATCCCCATTACCTGCACCTGACCGCCGTCCCGGCTCACCGCGTTCATGACCAGCCGGATGGTAGTGCTCTTTCCGGCGCCGTTCTCACCCACCAGGCCCAGCACGCAGCCCATAGGCAGCGCAAGGTCCACTGGGCCCAGGGTGAAGTCTTTGTACCGTTTGGTCAGCCCTTTGATCTCTATGGCATTCATGTTTATTCCTCCTCGCTCAATACCAGCAGCATATTGCGCAAATCTTCCGTGGTGAGTCCGCACTGCCGTCCCAACTCCAGCGCGGACTGCAGATGCTCCTCTATCTCCCGAAGGTTATTTTCTTTCGCCAGCTCCAGGTTCTGCTCCGCCACGAAGCAGCCCTTCCCTGCCACGGTGTTGATAAAGCCTTCCCGTTCCAGCTCCTCATAGGCCCGCTTGGTGGTGATCACGCTGATCCGCAGATCCCGGGCCAGGGCCCGGATAGACGGCAGCGGTTCCCCCGGCCGGAGCTTTCCCGTGGCGATCGCCCCTTTGATCTGACGGCAGATCTGTTCATAAATCGGCAGGCCGCTGGAATTACTGATAATGATGTTCAACGCCTCGCCCCCTCTGTATATGTACAGTATACACAGTAATTACAGTTTGTCAAGAGGAAATTGCTGCTGCCGCTTTTCTCTTTTTCATAGGGGACATGGGTACAAGTAAGCGCTACCAACTTCTTTTTTTGCCAACCATCTTGTCCTTTCGGATAAAGTATGATATAACTTGTTTACTATATCTTAACGTTACACTTGTGAGGCTTGTGTAGAAGAGAACTTATGTTAAGGATGCGTGAACTATGGTAAAGCAAAAAAGTGGATATCAAATCGACATGTGTAACGGCCCTCTGGCTGGAAAATTGCTGGTATTTGCCCTGCCCTTGATCCTATCCAGCCTGCTGCAGCTGCTGTTCAATGCAGCGGATGTGGTGGTAGTGGGCCGCTTTGCGGGCAAGGAAGCGCTGGCGGCGGTGGGCTCCACTTCTTCCCTGATCAACCTCCTGGTAAATCTGTTCGTAGGTTTTTCCGTAGGCACCAACGTAGTGGTGGCCCGTGATCTGGGAGCCGGCCGCGGCGACGATGTGCGCCGCAGCATCCATACCTCCATCACCCTGGCCCTGTTCAGCGGCGTTCTTCTGATGATCGTCGGCATCACCCTCAGCCGGCAGATGCTGGTGTGGATGTCCTCCCCTGCCGACGTTATCGACCTGTCTGCTCTCTACCTGCGTATTTACTTCTGCGGCATGCCCGCCAACATGCTCTATAACTTCGGCGCCGCTATCCTGCGGGCCCAGGGCGATACCCGCCGTCCCCTCTATTTCCTGACGGTAGCCGGCATCATCAACGTAGTGCTGAACCTGACCTTTGTGCTGGGCTTCCATATGAGCGTAGATGGCGTAGCCCTGGCCACCATTATTTCTCAGTACATTTCTGCTGCTCTGGTGCTGCTGTGCCTGATGCGGGACAAGGGCTTCCTTCATGTGGACCTTCGTTCCCTGTGCTTTGATCTGAAGGTTGTCAAACGCATCCTCCAGGTAGGTCTTCCCGCCGGATTCCAGGGTATCGTCTTTTCCATCTCCAACGTGGTCATTCAGTCCTCTATCAACGGCTTTGGCTCCACCGCCATTGTGGCCGGTTCCGCTGCTGCCGCCAATATCGAGGGATTTGTCTATGTGGGCATGAACGCCTTCTATCAGACAGCTATCACCTTTACCAGCCAGAACTACGGCGCCTGCAAATGTAACCGTGTCAACCGGATCATGGTGCTGTGCCTGTCCTACAGCACTGCTGTGGGCCTTATTATGGGCTGGGGCGCCGTGCTCTTCGGTCATCCCCTGGCCTCTATCTATGCTCCTGGCGAGGAGGAGGTCATTGCCCAGGCCATCACCCGTTTACAGATCACCTGCACCACCTATTTCCTCTGCGGCCTGATGGATACCCAGGTGGGTGTCCTGCGCGGCATCGGTTACTCCGTGCTGCCGATGATCGCTTCTCTGGTGGGCGCATGCGGTACCCGCCTTCTGTGGGCGGCTACCGTGTTCCAGCTCTATAAGACCCCCACCATGCTCTATATCTCTTATCCTGTCAGCTGGCTGATCACAGCCTGCTTCCACTGTGTGTTCTTCCTCCTGGTCCGCAAGCACGCCTACGCCAAGGTCACCGGTATCCACGCTATCCAATGACCATCCGGTTTCTGCAGACCGGATGAAGCAGAAAGGGGCGGCCCCACCATGACACGGAACGTTTCAGCCTCCATGGACTCTGATCCCTCAGGCAGCCATAGGAAGCATACAAAGGGTCCCATCCGAATCCTCCGCATCTGCCTGCTTGTGCTGCTGATCTTGCTGGCTTTGTTTCTTACATATTACTACTGGCCGGTTTCCATTGATGAGCGTGTAACCGTCTGGGATATCAACGGGGAAGAAGCCACCATCGAAGCTAATTTCAAGATTCACCGGCGAATACTGTGGGAACCTCAGCTCCGCGGAAGCGTATCCTTTGACGGTATCCGCTACGATTTTCCCGTTCCCGATTCCATCGATCGGATCACTCGCCCTTTGGGAATAGAAACTTATATCCATAGCCTGCAAGGCGAGCTGGCTTATGGTGCCCTCCTCTGGGAACCCGTATACCCCATGACGAAAGCCAGAACTGTATACATCTGGTTTTCCATGTCGGAGTGGGACACCCACTTAGAATCTGTTTCACTAACCTTGGAAGACGAATCTTGGGGAAATTTCCCGGTCAATGGGATCGTTCCTCCCAACTGACCATGTATGCCTCCTTCTTCTGAACATGCTGCCAGTTCGTTTCTATCCAGCGAGAAGAACTCTCCGCAGCATTACCTTCATCTAAGACAGGCCGGACAGCCCGAAAAGGGACGTCCGGCCTGTTTTTTGCAGGGCTCCCATCCTTTTCTTTCTGCGGCACAAATGGAAATCCGCATTGCTTTTCCTCCGCCTTTCCCGTACAATGGTATCAGTGCTTACCAAAGGAAAGGATGTACGCCCTATGGAATCAGTCACCCCCTCCTCCCGTCTGACTTTCTGGGAGGCTGCCAGTATTATCATCGGCCACGGCATCGGCGCAGGGATCCTGTCTGTCCCCTACCTGGCCTCCCGCAACAGCTGGTGGGACATGCTGTGGATCGCCGCGGCAGCCTACCTTATCAACCTTCTGCTCCACTTTATGATCGCCGAGCTGTCCTACAATAACGGCGGCGCCCAGTTCATCCGCTGCTTCGAGCGGGAGCTGTTCGTGGGTAAAATCGGAAAGCTTTTGACCTGGGTAGCCTTTGCCCTGCTGGGCTTCTCCACGGTGGTCAACGTCAGCGGCTTTATCACCGGCGCGGCGGCAGCCCTCACCGTCTGGCTGGGTCTGCCGGAACTGGCCGCCATGCTGCTTTTCTACATCGTCTCCGCCGGGATCGTCTACCTTGGCCTCAAGGTAGTGGGTGTGTGTGAGAAGATCGCCGTGTTCTCCATGGTGGGAGTAGTGGGCATTTTGCTGGCGGCTACCCTCCTCTCAGAGCTGTCCCCCCTCAGTACTTCCTTTATCGCTTCTTCCAACCTGCTGGCTCTCTACAGCATGGTGGCCTTCTCCCTGTCCGCCGTCATGTCCACTCCCCAGGTGGTCAAAGGTCTTCAGGGGGATGTCAAACGCATCCGGGGAGCCATTGCCGCCGGTACCGGACTGAACCTGCTGCTGATCCTGGTGATCACCTTCATGACGCTGCTGGGCGCCGGATCAGATATCTCCCAGAACGGCGCTCTGGTGGACCTGGCGGCCCATCTGGGAGGCTGGGTCAGCGTGATCGGCTATATCTTCACGCTGCTGGCTCTGGCCACCTCCTTCTGGGCCAACACCCTGAACCTGCGGGACATCGTGGATGAGCAGGTCCACTGGGGTCCCCGCTGGAGCTGGCTGGCAGCCTCCCTGCCCTGCCTGGTCATTGCCCTGCTGCGCTTTACCAGCTTCGTGGGCTTTACCCGTCTGGCCAGTGTGGTGCAGGTCCTCACCGGCGTGGGCATCATCGTGGCCTACCACCGCTCCCGGAAAAAGGCTGGGGCAAGCCCCATCTGCGGCTCTTTCGGGACATTGCCCTTCCAGATCCTGGTGGTGGCAGGGACTTTGCTGTCTACCATCGGAGCCCTGCTGCCGGTAAAGTGAGGTGTCCATCATGACAACTGACCGTTTCTGTATCACCCAGGTAGCCGCTACTGTGGACGCCCTGCTGGGTGCCCCCCGTCACAGCGGGATGGCGGCTCCGCTTCTGCCTGTACTGCAGCAGGCTGCCCGCTCTTTCTCCGGTCCCTATGACCGGGTGTTCCTCTACAACCCCGACGCCATTGCCCAGTGGATCTATGCCGGTCACCGGCCCCTCTTTGCTCCTCTGGAAGTCCGGGCAGATCTGGGACTGGGCATGCTCTCTGTCTATCCGCCGGTGACCCCGGCCTGCTTTGCTTCCATGTACAGCGGGCTGCAGCCCGCCGCCCACGGCATCCAGTCCTATGTGAAGCCGGTACTGACCGTGGATACCATTTTCGACGATCTGCCCCTGGCCAACTGCCGGATAGCCATTGTCTCCACAGAGGGGGACAGCATCTCGCTGATCTTCGGCGGAAGGGATGTGGACTATTACATCTACCCAACAGTGGCCCAGTGCAACCGTAAGGCCCTGGAACTGATCCAGGAGGACCGCCACCATCTGATCGTTCTCTATAACGGCAACTATGACCACTGGATGCACCGGGGCGGGCCGGAAACCCCCTGGGCTCTCCGGGCATTGAAAGAAAACATCAACACCTACTGTACGATCCACGACGCCATCCGGCAGTCCTGGCAGAGCCACAATACGGTTCTGGCCTTTGCTCCTGACCACGGCTGCCACCGGCGGTACGGCGTTCTCGGCCAACACGGCATCGACGCCCCCTGCGATATGCATATCCGCCACTTCTGGCGATTTCTCCCCAAAGTAAAGTGACCTCCGCTGCTGCGTTCTCCGCATATGCGAGGCGCAAAGAAGGACCGGCTCTTTTTGAGCCGGTCCTTCTTTGCTGCCGTTTTATCCTCCATCTTCGTCTTTTTCTCCAAATCGTGCTGCAAAAGTCAAGCAACCTGCACAAGGGATTTCCTCTGTCAAAAATGAATCTTGCGAAAATTGCCGCTTGCAATTTCAGAGAAAACCTCTATAATCATCTCGATTCAAAATGGAAAGACTTGAGGTTTTCAGCCATGATAAAAGATTTGACCAAAGGGAACCCTATGAAGCTGATCCTCAGCTTCGGTATCCCCCTGCTGTTTGGCTATCTGTTCCAGCAGCTCTATAACGTGGTGGACACCGCCATCGTGGGCAAAACTCTGGGCGGCGCAGCCCTCGCCGCTGTAGGCGCTACCGGGTCCATCAATTTCCTGGTGGTAGGCTTTTGCGCAGGGATCTGCGGCGGCTTTGCCATCCCTGTAGCCCAGCAGTTCGGCGCAGGCAACCCGCAGGAGCTGCGCCGCTATGTCACCGGCGGCACCTGGCTGTGCGTCCTCTTCGGGGCCGTTCTTACAGCCACCACGGTTATCTTCTGCCAGGATATCCTCACTGCCATGAATACCCCCGCTGATATTTTCCAGCGGTCCTATCTCTATATCGTCACCATCTTTGCGGGTCTTCCGGCCTACTTCCTTTATAACTTTGCCGCCGGCGTACTGCGCGCCATGGGCGACAGCCGCACCCCTGTCATCTGGCTGATCGTTGCCTCTCTGGTGAATATCGTTCTAGATGTGGTGTTCATCCTCACCTTCCACATGGACGTATTCGGCGCCGCCTTTGCCACTGTTCTCTCCCAGCTGCTGGCCGGTGTGGGCTGCCTGGTCCGGATGTACCGCGGCTTCCCCATGCTGAAAATGGAGCGGGAGGACTGGCGCTGGGAGTGGGACCGGATGGGCAACCTCTGCCTGATGGGTCTTCCCATGGGCCTGCAGTACTCCATCACCGCCATCGGCAGCGTCATGATCCAGGCCGCCGTCAACGGCCTGGGCACCACATACGTCACTGCCGTTACCGCCGCCAGCAAGGTATCCATGTTCGTCTGCTGCCCCTTTGACGCTATGGGTTCCACCATGGCCACCTACGGCGGGCAGAACGTGGGAGCCGCCAAGTGGGAACGTCTCCATCAGGGGATGCGCTCCTGCGTGCTCCTGGGCGCCATCTACTCCGTTGTATCCCTGGCTGTCCTCTATTTCCTGGCCGATCCCCTCAATATGCTGTTCCTGGATGCGGAGAGCGCTCATCTGCTGCCGCTGGCCCGGCAATACCTGATCACCAGCGTCATCTTTTTCTTCCCTCTTTCCCTGGTCAATATCATCCGCTTCATGATCCAGGGCATGGGCTTCTCCCCGTTGGCCACCCTGGCCGGTGTGCTGGAGATGGCTGCCAGGGCAGGCCTCAGCTGTCTGGTCCCCATCTTCGGCTATACCGCCGCCTGCTTTGCCTCTCCCGCCGCCTGGGTACTGGCGGACCTGTTCCTGGTCCCCGCTTACTTCTACTGCTGCCACCGGTTGACCCATCCTTCCAAGGGCCGCAGCGCTGCTCTGAGCTGCCAAAATCAGCAGGCATCCGTGTGAAATCACAGGCCATGAAAAACCAACCACCCCGATGGAAAAATCCATCGGGGTGGTTCTTTATTATCCTGTACTATGCTCTGCTTTGCCGCTGGGCTTTCCATTTCATGACACTGGGATACCGGGCGGTATCCAGATGAGGAATAGCCCTGGCAGCACTCATGCTGTCCACAAAATCCGGAATGGCTCCGTACTGGATATAGTCCATCTTCTCCAGGATGCCGTTCACCTCCGGCAGATGCCGCCGGTCCAGCAGCAGGGCTCTGGCCCCCTCCAGAGAGCTGTTGCCCACACAGGCCACCTTCTCCTCCGGAAGGTCGGGGTACAGCCCGATGGTCACCGCTGAGGCGGTACGGATATAGGTTCCAAAAGCCCCCGCCACATAGAACTTTTCCACATCGTCAAAGGACATGCCGATGGCTTTGAGCATATACTCCACCATAGTGTAGGCCGCAGCCTTGGTTGCCAGAAACTCCTGGATATCGCTCTGGTAGAACAACAGGGGCTGTCCATCTGCTGTCTCACTTCCCTCTGCATAGCAGTAGGCCAGCTCCTCCCCTGCCTGAACCACCCGCCGGGACTTCTCCGGCTGGAACGTGCCCCGGAAGTCGATGATCCCCTCCAGGAACAGCTCCGCCAGCAGATCCACGATACCGGAGCCGCAGATGCCCCGGGCTTTCTCTCCGCCGATGACCCGCAGGGTCACCTGCTCTCCCCGGATATCCACCTGCTCCACCGCTCCGGGTCCGGCGCACATGCCGGTACGGATCACGCCGCCCTCCAGAGCAGGGCCGGCAGCACCGGCGCCGGCCAGCAGAAAGTCCCGGCAGCCCGCCACCAGCTCGCCGTTGGTACCGATATCAAAAAACAGCCGGATACCCTCGGATTGGGCAATACCGGTGGCTACCACACCGCTGATGATATCCCCGCCCATGTAGTTGGCCCGGGAGGGGTAGAGATACACCAGTCCATCCAGATGGAGCCCCAGCGCTGCCCCTGTCTGAAATCCCGGCTCCGCCGCCACAGGGGCATAGGGGGAGAGAAACAGAGGGAAACCGTCCAGTCCCAGCAGGAAGTGGGTCATCACGGTATTTCCCGCCAGCACCAGCACCGGACAGCGGCTCACGTCCACTCCTGAGGCCTCGGATAAGTGGTCCATGAGCTCATTGATCGTCTCCACGGCAGCCAGCCGCAGCTCCTCCAGATGCTCCGGCTGGTCCTTGGCGTAAAAGATCCGGGTCAGCACATCGGAGCCCAGAGCAGTCTGCCGGTTGTACATGCTCTCCTTGGCCACCACGGTACCGGAGTTCAGATCCACCAGCTCCATGGTCACGCTGGTACTGCCCAGATCTGCCGCCAGTCCATAATGCCACGCAGTGGTGTCTCCCGGCTCCAGGCCGGTGACCTGCCAGCGTGTCCCATCCCATACCAAAGTTACTGTCAGATGCCACTCCGCCTTGCGGCAGAGGGGATACAGCTGCCGCAGCAGGGGGAGAGGCAGTTCCACCTCTCCGTATCGCTCCTTCAAGCCATCCAGCAGACGGCGCTGATCACTGCGGGCATCCTCCTCCGTAGGAGGCTCCAGCTCTATATATATTTTCTCACTTAAAGATTCCATATTGTCTTATTCCTCCCAACCGGCATATCCTGTATGCACGATTTTCCTGGGGTCATACAGGCAGTATGCGCAAAAAAAGCGGGGCTTACGCCCCGCCGTATTCCTTCTGTTTTATGCCTCTTTTTCCGAGGCTCACGGGGAAAATCTACTCAGCGCTCTCCCGGCGCTCCAGCCACCAGATAAACAGGCGCACGCCGACAAACAGGGCCATCACCAGAGCAAGACGGAAACACAGTACTCCTGTCGCCTCGTTCTGGGCCGAAACCGCCGCCACAAGCACGCCGAATCCCATCAACAGCCAGTCATACCCTTCTCCCTTGCGATGCCCCATACTCTTCCCCTCCGTATGCACATCATCCGGGCAGCACTCCGGCTCCCAGCCGGCCCGCCGTCATGTATACACATTATACACCGGGGATATCCAGCCTGTCAAATCCTATCCCTGCTGAAAAACAATTTTTCTCACATCTCCGCCTGCGGACGGATGTCCAAAAAGGGTACTTTTTTCCGGATGGCATATTCCAGGGTTCGCCGGGTCCCGCCGTCGGCCCCGTCGTACACCGCGATCACCAGATCGCTGTGATCCACCATATACCGGTTCCGGCGGATCATACAGTCAGGGCTGTAACGCTCCTGGACCATGGTCTCATAGTCACAGGCAGTCACCAGCGCTTGCCAGCGCTCCTGCTCCTCCGCTGTCCAGGCCCGGCTCTGGGTTGGACAGGGAATGGCTGCCTCTAAAGTGATCTCAGGCCGCTCCTGCTGCAGCGCCAATACGATTTCCGCAAAATAGAAGTCACACCCTCTGGCCATTCCGCAGATAAAGTGTCGGAACCCCTCGTCATAAGCGGCGATCACCGCATCCCGGATAGTTGCTTTCAGCGACGTACACCTGGGATCGCTTTCATTGCCGCCCCAGGGCAGCTTTTCCGGGCGGTGCCCTGTAAAACAGCAGGTCCGTCTGATCTCCCCCATGGCTGTGTCTCCCTCTCTCCTGTACTGTCCTGATTATAGAACATATATTCTATTTTGTAAAGAAAATTATCCTTGCATTTTTCCCGCATATGCGTATAATAGAGACGACAACCGAATCATTCATCTTCAGGGCGGGGTGTAAGTCCCCACCGGCGGTGATGGGCCAAAGGCCTTCAGTCCGCGACCGCGCAAGCGTTGAACCGGTGTGATTCCGGTACCGACAGTAACAGTCTGGATGGAAGAAGATGTGCGCACTCGTTTGCGGCAGTACTCCGGGGATGGAATGTCTTTCGGGGGTTACTATATCCGCAAAGGAGTGTTTTTTTATGTCCCTTTCCGCAAAGACCCACAAAATTGCTGTCACCGCCATTCTCAGCGCGGTGGCCACTGTCCTCATGTTTATCTCGTTCCCCATTCCCTTCCTGATCCCTCCATTCGTCAAGATGGACTTCTCTGAGCTCCCCGCCCTGCTGGCAGCCTTCAGCATGGGGCCTCTCAGCGGCGTGATGGTGTGCCTGGTGAAAAACCTTATCAACCTTCTCTTTACCACCACCAGCGGCGTTGGTGAGCTGTGCAATTTCCTGCTGGGCGTATGCTTTGTGATCCCGGCAGGATGGATCTATAAGGTGCGCAGGACCCGTTCCGGGGCCCTGCTGGCATCCGGTGTAGGCGCAGTGGCTATGGCAGTACTCAGTGTACCTGTCAACTATTTCATTTCCTACCCCTTCTATACTTCTTTTATGCCGCTTGACACCATTATCGGTATGTACCAGGAACTGCTTCCCTCTGTGGACGGCCTGCTGGCCTGCCTGCTGATCTTCAATATGCCCTTTACTCTGCTCAAGGGTGTTCTGGACGTAGCTTTGGCCTTCCTGATCTACAAGCCCCTGTCCCCTCTGCTCCACAAGTAAATCCATACATTTGTTCGATTCCTCTTTTCATTTCCTGACAGCTGTGGTATACTGGAGACGGTATACCACAGTTTTTTCAGGAGGTGAGGGCCGTGAGCCGGGTAATTTTACACTGTGATCTCAATAGCTTTTATGCCTCGGTGGAACTGCTCTCCCACCCGGAGCTGCGGGACCTCCCCGTGGCCGTCTGCGGTGATCCCGCCAGCCGGAAAGGGATCATTCTGGCCAAAAACGAGCCCGCTAAGCGCTATGGCGTCAAAACAGCGGAAACCATCTGGCAGGCCCGGCAGAAGTGCCCCGATCTGGTACTCCTCCCTCCTCACCACCACCGCTACAGGGAATTTTCCAAGCTGGTCAACACAATTTATGGCCAGTACACCGATCTGGTGGAACCCTTCGGCATCGACGAGAGCTGGCTGGATATTACCGGCAGCATGCATCTCTTCGGCGGAGATCCCAAAGCCATCGCCGATGGCATCCGCCAACGGGTCCGCCAGGAGTTGGGGCTGACCCTATCTGTTGGCGTCAGCTTCAATAAGGTATTTGCCAAGCTGGGCAGTGACTACAGAAAGCCTGATGCCACCACGGTGATCTCCCCGGAAAACTGGCAGTCCATTGTCTGGCCACTACCGGTGGGTAATCTGCTTTTTGCCGGCCCCGCCGCCCAGCGGGCTCTGGGACAGTATGGCATCCGCACTATCGGCCAGCTGGCCGCCGCCAATCAAGCGCTTCCCCAGGAGTTACTGGGGAAGCTGGGCTACCAGCTTTGGGCCTATGCCAACGGCATGGATGACGCTCCGGTGCGGCCTCAGCATCTTCAGGAACCGGTAAAGAGCGTAGGCAACAGTTCTACCTTTTCAGAGAACCTTACCACCCGGGAGGAGATCCGCCGAGGCGCAGCCCTCCTCTGTGACAGCGTGGCCACCCGGCTGCGGCAGCAGGGCCTCTATTGCCGCTGTCTGCAAGTCGGTTTGCGGGACCCCTCCTTTCACAACATCTCCCGGCAAAAGCATCTGCCTCACAGTACCCACCTGATGCGTGAGCTGCTGAAAACTGCCATGGAGCTGATCGATCAGATCTGGCGGGCCCCCTCCCCGGTCCGACTTATCAGTATCACGGCCCTGGACCTGACTGACCAGCTGGATACCTATGAACAGGAAGATCTGTTTGCACCAGCTCAGCCCCAGGTAAGCGCCCGGCACGAGAAACTGGAACAGACTATGGACAACATCCGCCGCCGTTTTGGCGGCAAAGCCATCGCCTACGGTGAAACTGCTGACGAAGCTCTGACAGTACCGGATGAAGAAGAAAAATGACCCGCCACCAGAAAGTGGCGGGTCATTTTTCTTTACATCTCCTTATTCAGGGCCTCCTCCAGCTTGGTCAGCGCCCGTTTTTCAATGCGGGATACATAGCGCCCCAACTACTGTAAGCAATCAGCTCTGGAAAATTACGCCGTTTCAATCGGCGCAATCCCTTGCGGTGTCTGGCTCTCCGCTGTTTCTTCCAGCTGGGCGAAGCGGAATTTGATAATGACTTCCTTGTCCTCGGTCAGCTCCACCCGCTCGATAAGGCTGACCAGCAGTTCCCGGCTCTCTCCCGCGGTTTCGATGAACCTTTGTACCAGTTCCCTGGCCCTGTCCTCACTGCGGACGGGGCTTTTTTTCTGCAATTCCAGCTCCTGTCGTTTTTCCTCCAGCAGTTTGCGATCCAGCTTCGTCCGATTGAAGATCCGCTGAAAATCCTCCTCTGGCAGCAGTCCGTTAAGCCGGTCCGTATACATCCTGTCCAAGTTGGCTGTAAGGCTGTCGATTTTGGCCTGGACGACCTGGAGCTCCGCTTCCAGATTGTTCTGCTTCCTGGCATTCTCTACGGCTTCCAGGGCCATGGGCAACAGTTCGTCGGGATCCAGGTACGCCTGGCAGACCTCCCGTACCTTGGCGACCACTGCATCGGTCACTGTTTTTTCCTTGATGGAGTGGCAGGTGCAGACACCCGCTTTGGTAAAGCGCTGGTAGGTCCGGCAGACGAAGTACAGCACATCCTCTCCCCTGGCGTTTTTTCGGTTGAGCACCGCCAGTGGGTAACCGCACTCGTGGCAGAAGATCAATCCCTTCAGCAGGAAGTCGTAGGTCCGGCTCCGGGTGTGCTTGCGGCTATTGACCAGCATCCGCACCTTGCGGAAGGTCTCCGCATCCACCAGCGGTTCATGGGTCCCCTCTACCACCACCCAGTTGGCCGGGTCCTGCTTCAGGCACTTCTTGGACTTGTAGCTGATCTTCACGCTGCGTCCCTGGACCATATTGCCAATATAGGTCTCGTTCTGCAACATGTCGGAGATCCGCTCACTGCTCCAGAGGCCCGTGTAGGGACCGGGTTTTGCCACCGGCAGATTGGCGTAGGTGGCCGGAGTGGGTACCCCCTCCTGGTTGAGGAGGGTGGCGATGTTCCGGCAGCTCATGCCGGAAAGGGCCAGGGCGAAGATTCGCCGCACAATGGGCGCCACTTCCTCGTCGATGACAATTTTGTTTTTCTCCGTGGGGTGCATCTTGTATCCGTACACCGGCTTGCCGCCGATAAACTGTCCCTTCCGCTGCTTATCCCGCTTGACGCTCTTGATCTTTTTGGAAATGTCCTTTGCGTACATGTCGTTCATGATGGCCCGGAAGGGTGTGATATCGTTAGCCGTGGAGTCCACGCCGGTGTCGATGCCGTCCAGCAGGGAGATGTACCGCACCCGGTGCTCCGGGAAATACCGCTCCATGTAGTGACCGGTCATGATGTAGTCACGGCCCAAGCGGGACAGGTCTTTTGTAATGACCATGTTGACCTTCTTCGCCTCAATATCGGCAATCATCCGCTGGAAGTTTGGGCGGTCGAAGTTGGTGCCGCTCCAGCCGTCATCTACATAGGTATCGTAGACACTCAGCCTATGCTGCTGTACAAACTCCCGCAGCAGGGATTCCTGGTTCTGGACGCTCTGGGATGGCGCCTCGCTCTCATCCTCCTTCGATAATCTGATGTATAAAGCCGCATGGTAGTCTATGGGATTGCTTATCTCTAAGTACATTTGCTACCTCCTGAGATAAGCTGCCATTCATCATGGCAATTGTACCGTGCTTTGAATTCCTTCCGCAAGGCTTCGGATAAGGAAAAGACGAAAGGATCGCAGAAAAATCTCCCTCGCATCCCCTTCTTTGGAAAACTCGTATCGCACCTGTACCGCTTGTCTTTTCAATCAGATCACTCCTCTCACATACTTTCTCTATTCCTATGTTTGCAAGAAAGAGGATTTGCTTGTCCTAAAATTTAGGCATAAAAAAACAAGCCCATCGGCTTGGTACGTCTTTTCACATTTTACAGATATTCGTTGAGGATCTCCCTCCAGTCTGTCAGCACTTCGCTCGCGAAATCTTTCATCAGAGAAGGGTTCCCTTGCATTTCCCGAAACAACTGAAGATGGCTACGCGGGAGCGGTGCGCCATAGTTTTTCCCAGGGCGTTTGGTAGAGAAAAAGGGTGCTGATATTTTATATCAGCACCCTTTTCTTCCAGTATGAAATTTTATGCTTTTACATCCTATAAGGCAGGGGATAGCACGCCTCTTTTGGGGAAATTACTCGAGTTCGAAGGCACCGGTATACAGCTGATAGTACTTGCCCTTCTGGGCGATCAGCTCGTCGTGGCTGCCGCGCTCGATGATGCGGCCGTGCTCAAGGACGATGATGGCATTGGAGTTCTGGACCGTGGAGAGTCGGTGGGCGATGACAAACACCGTCCGGCCGTACATCAGCGCATCCATGCCCTGCTGCACAATGGCCTCGGTACGGGTATCGATGGAGGAGGTGGCCTCATCGAGGATCATGACCGGAGGATCGGCTACAGCGGCCCGGGCAATGCTCAGCAGCTGCCGCTGGCCCTGGCTCAGGTTGGCACCGTTGCCGCGGAGCACAGTGTTGTAGCCCTCGGGCAGACGACGGATGAAGTCATCGGCACCGGCCAGCTTGGCCGCTGCGATGCAGTCTTCGTCGCAAGCGTCCAGATTGCCGTAGCGGATGTTCTCCATGACGGTGCCCGTGAAGAGGTTGGTGTCCTGAAGCACCATACCCAGGGAATGCCGCAGGTCGGCCTTCTTGATCTTGTTGATGTTGATGCCATCGTAGCGGATCTTGCCGTCGTCGATGTCGTAGAACCGGTTGATCAGGTTGGTGATGGTGGTCTTACCGGCACCAGTGGCTCCTACGAAGGCGATCTTCTGACCAGGCTTGGCGTAGAGAGAGATGTTATGGAGGACAATCTTTTCCGGCGTATAGCCGAAGTCCACGTCGTAGAACCGCACGTCGCCGGTCAGCTTGGTGTAGGTGACGGTGCCGTCGTGGTGGGGATGCTTCCAGGCCCAGACCATGGTGCGCTCGGGGCACTCGGTCAAGGTGCCGTCGGCGTTCTCCTTGGCGTTGACCAGAGTCACGTAGCCATCGTCGGTTTCGGGCTCTTCATCCAGCAGGGAGAAAATCCGGTGGGCACCGGCCAGACCCATGATGACCATGTTGATCTGGTTGGACACCTGACCGATGGAACCGGCGAACTGCTTGGTCATATTCAGGAACGGCACCACGATGCTGATACTGAAGGCCATACCGGAGAGGCTGATGTTGGGGGCGCCGGACAGCAGCAGGGCGCCGCCCACCAATGCCACGACCACGTACATCACGTTGCCGACATTGCCCAGCAGCGGCATGAGAATATTGGCGAAACGGTTGCCGTTGCGGGCGTTGAAGAAGATTTCGTCGTTGACTTTGTCAAAGTCGGCCTTGGCGGCTTCCTCGTGGCAGAAGACCTTGATGACCTTCTGGCCGGTCATCATTTCCTCCATGAACGCCTCGGCGTTGGCCAGAGTGATCTGCTGGCGCAGGAAGTAGGTGGAGGAGCGCTTGGTGATCGCACGGGCGGCGAAGACCATGCAGATGACGCCGACCACCACTATGAAGGCCAGGATGACGCTGTAGTAGACCATAATGCAGAACACCACGGACAGCGTGATGGCGGAGATGAGAATATTGGGAAGGCTCTGGCTGATGAGCTGGCGCAGGGTGTCGACATCGTTGGTGTAGTAACTCATGATGTCGCCATGACCATTGGTATCAAAGTACCGGATGGGCAGGTCCTGCATGTGGTTGAACATCTTCTGACGCATCTTTTTCAGGGAGCCCTGAGTGATGATGGCCATCATCTGCGTGTAGAAGGCGCCGGCAATAAGACTGACCACATACATGGCCACCAGAATTCCTACAAGACCCAGAATTTTTCCGGAGATCGCCGACCAGTCGCCGCTCTTGTAGCTTTGGTCTACCAAGGCGATGACCTTCTGCAGGAAGATCGCCGGCATGGAGCTGACGAGAGCGTTGATCAGGATGCACACCAGCGTGACCGGCAGCAGCACCGGATAGAATTCAAACAGGGTTTTCAGCAGCCTGCGGAGTACGCCCTTGGGGGCACGGCGGCCGCGTTTGGTGGTGGTACGGGTCGCAGCAGGGGCGGCGTTTCGCTCTTCTATCGTGTTTTTACGCTTCATCAGGATCACCTACCTTCGTCTGGGAAGTATACACTTCACGGTAAATATCGCTGCTCTTCAAAAGCTCTTCATGGTTGCCGATGGCGCTGATACGGCCGCCGTCCATGACGATGATGCGGTCGGCGTCCTGAACCGAGGCCACACGCTGGGCAATGATAATTTTTGTGGTATCGGGGATGAACTGGCGGAAGCCCTGGCGGATTAGGGCGTCGGTCCGGGTATCCACAGCGGAGGTGGAATCGTCCAGGATTAGAACCTTGGGCTTCTTCAGCAGGGCCCGGGCAATGCAGAGCCGCTGCTTCTGACCGCCGGAGACGTTGCTGCCGCCCTGCTCAATCCAGGTATCGTACTTGTCGGGGAACTGCTGGATGAACTCGTCGGCCTGGGCCAGACGGCAGGCCTCATACATCTCCTCATCGGTGGCGTTGGGGTTGCCCCAGCGAAGATTGTCTTTGATAGTGCCGGAGAACAGCACATTCTTCTGCAGCACCATGGCCACACTGTCGCGGAGGGTTTCCAAGTCATAGTTCCGCACGTCTACGCCGCCGACTCGGACCGTGCCCTCCGTCACGTCGTAGAGCCGGGGGATCAGCTGCACCAGGGTAGTCTTGGACGAGCCCGTACCGCCCAGAATGCCGATGAGTTCACCGGAACGGATGTGGAGATCCACATCCTCCAGAGCATTGCGCTCGGCGGTCTTGGAGTATTTAAAACTGACACCGTCAAAATCGATGGAACCGTCCTGAATTTCTGTGACCGCATTCTCGGGGCTGGTCAGGCTGCTCTTTTCCTGCAGCACCTCGACGATACGCTCGGCGGACTCCATGGACATGGTGATCATCACGAACACCATGGAGAGCATCATCAGGCTCATGAGGATCTGGAAACTGTATGTAAGGATGGCAGACATCTGGCCGACGTTGACCTCCATGCCCTGGCTGGAAATGACGGCATAGGAGCCGAAGCTCAGGACGAAGGCCATGCCGCTGTAAACGCAAAACTGCATCATGGGGGAGTTGATGGCCATGATGCGCTCGGCACGGGTGAAGTCTCTGCAGACGTCCTCGGCGGCAGCGCCGAACTTCTTCTTCTCATAGTCCTCGCGGACGTAGCTCTTGACCACACGCATGGCCTGGACGTTCTCCTGCACCGAGTCGTTGAGGGCGTCGTACTTGCGGAACACCCGGCGGAAAATGGGGGTGGCCTTGCGGATCACCATAGCCAAACCGAAGCCCAGCAGAGGAATGGTCACCAGGAAGATCATGGCCAGGCGGCCACCCATGGCAAAGCCCATGACGAAGGAGAAGATCAGCATCAGCGGGCAGCGGATGGCCACGCGGATGATCATCATAAAGGACATCTGCACGTTGATGACATCGGTGGTCATCCGGGTCACCAGGCTGGAGACCGAGAACTTGTCGATGTTTTCAAACGAATAGTCCTGAATGCGGTAGAACATGTCCTGCCGCAGATTCCGTGAAAAGCCCGTGGAGGCTGTGGCGCAGGTGCTGCCGGCCGCCACGCCCAGAATCAGCGACAGCACGGCCATGATAACCAGCTGCATGCCGTATTGGATAATGACGTCCATGCCGCAGCCGGCTTGCATCTCGTTGACGAGATTAGCAATTACAAACGGGATAATGCATTCCAAGACGACTTCGCCCACCACCAGGATCGGTGTGAGGATTGCCGGCTTCTTGAATTCCCGTATGCTTTTACTCAGTGTTTTGATCATACCAGTCATACTAGAAAATTCCTCCTATCCAAACTTCCGGAGCCTTCCGCCACCGTGGGCCGCCACACCGCGCAGGATCCACACTTCCTGCGGCGCAGCCCCCATCCGGAGTTTGTAAAACAAATTTTAGCGAAAATCCGGAGATTGACAACCGCGATCTTCGCGTTTTCTCTCCGTCTCATCAGCGAACCGTGGGAACTGGTCCGCCGACTGCGGCGCGCCGTTGGAAGCGCTGAGATTTTGAATCATCCGATCCAGGAAGCTTTGGAGCTGGATGATTTCCGCGCGGGACATATCGCTGACCAGCCGCTGCTCCGATGCGGCCAGCTGATTAAGGACCTGCTGGTTGGCTTCCAGCGCCCGCTCTGTGACGAGGATCTGCTTGCACCGCCGGTCCTCCGTGGATGGTTCGCTGCTCAGGTAGCCCTTTGCCTCCAGCCGCTGCAGCAGCCCCGATACCGTGGGATGGGTAAAGCGGAAATGCCGTTCAATGTCCCGCGGATAGACCGTCTCCTGCCGTTGGGTTCGGTAGCACAGGTAACCAAGCACACGGGCCTGCGAGCTGGTCAGGTCCAGGGACGTGATGCTGTTGTTCATGTTCTGTGTCAGCAGCTTGGAAATGATTTTGATCTTGAATCCCAGATCATCTCTGCCGACCGGTGACATGGATGCCACCTCCTTCTATACAAATTAGTAGCACACTACGTAATCGAGTCGCAAGCTACATAATAGTGTAAGAACGACTGGTTGTCAAGAAATGTCCTAAAAAACATTTATAGGTTCTTTGCTTGTGCAAAAGGTCTCCTTTCAAAATGGGAACAAAAAGACCGTTGACCTCAAACTTCAATATCGGTCAACGGTCAGTCCTCGGTATCAAGTTGATAAAGCAATGGAGATCTTATTCTGCAAGCTTCGTAAGTGTATCGCCGGCAATACGATACACGGTCCAATCCGACATTGGCTCCGCACCAAGTGATAGATAAAAATCAATACTGGGTCTATTCCAGTCCAGGCACCACCATTCCAATCGTCCGCATTTCCGCTCCACGGCAATGGATGCCAACTTTTTCAATATAGCTTTTCCATATCCATTTCCACGGTACTCCTGCTTTACATATAGATCTTCAAGGTAGATACCCGCTCTACCAAGGAAAGTAGAAAAGTTATGAAAGAAAAGAGCAAACCCAATTTCCTTTCCGTCTACAATTGCAAAAATAACCTCTGCCTTCTGCTTATCAAAAATCCACTCTTCCAGTGTCGATTCATCAGCAACAACTTCATGTAACATCTTTTCGTAATCTGCAAGTTCTTTTATAAATTGCAAGATCAGATGTGTATCTTTTCGCTCTGCATATCGAAATGCAAGTTCTTTCTCCATTTTGATAACCCTCCATCTTTTTCTTTATTTATAACTTGCTGACAGTAAATTCACAGAAGATAACTTCATAAACAACGGGAGACGGCATAACCGCCTTACTGGAACAAAGTCGTCAGAATATTTTTTCTGCAGGATTTCCATCTGAAAGATAGGATAAATTCTACCATACTACGGTAGACAATTCCACCTTTGATTCTGCGAAATACAAGGCGGTGTCATATCATTTCCTCAAAAACGGCCTATGCATCTCCCCCTGCTTCTATACGCCAGGAGCAGCTTTCCCAGGCATACTTTTTCCCTTTTCGACCACACTATAACCAAGCGTATGTTTTGGGAGGAATCACATGAAATCACTATGGGAACAAACCTGGGCACATCCAAACTTTGGGCGGCTCGAGAGCGACGAGACGACAGATGTTCTGATCATTGGCGGCGGCATGGCAGGCGTCCTGTGCGCCTACTTTCTGCAGCAAGCCGGAATACCCTATGTGCTGGCAGAAGAAAAAACGATTTGCAGCGGCATTACAAAAAATACCACCGCCAAGCTGACCAGTCAGCACGGACTCATCTATCACAAACTCATCCAAACCTTTGGCGTTGACCGAGCACAGGAGTACCTTTCCGCCAACGAGGCAGCCCTTCAGAAATACCGGGAATTGTGCCGTCATATCGACTGTGATTTTGAAGAAAAGTCCGCCTATGTCTATGCCCTGCACGACAAGCGGAAACTCGAACAGGAACTGGCCGCCTTAGAAAAATTACATTTTTGCGCGGAGTTTGCCGAACATCTGCCGCTCCCCTTCCCCGCAGCAGGCGCCGTTAAATTTCCCAATCAGGCGCAATTTCATCCTCTGAAATTTGTCTCCGCAATTTCAAAAGATCTGCACATCTATGAGCACACTCCTATACGAGAACTAATCGGAACTACCGCCGTGGCAGATCGTGGAAGGATTCGGGCAAAGAAGATCATTGTAACCACCCACTTTCCTTTTCTCAACAAGCACGGCAGCTATTTTTTGAAGTTATATCAGCGCCGTTCCTATGTCATTGCTTTGGAACACGCCGCAAATGTAGACGGCATGTATATCGATGAAGCGGAGGATGGCCTCTCCTTCCGCAACCACGGAAATCTCCTGCTGGTGGGCGGCGGTGGCCACCGCACCGGAAAGCAGGGCGGCGGATGGCATGAACTGCGGAACTTTGCCGCAAAATATTATCCGCAAGCTATAGAGAAGTACCATTGGGCCACGCAGGACTGTATGAGTCTGGATGGAGCGCCTTATATCGGTCCTTACTCTGCCTCCACCTCAGGTCTGTACGTGGCCACTGGATTCAACAAGTGGGGAATGACTTCCTCCATGGTATCCGCTATGATTTTAAGCGATCTCGTTCAAGAAAAGGAGCATCCTTTTGCAAAAGTATTCTCTCCTTCCCGCTCCATGTTCCGCCCCCAACTGATTACCAACGGTTGGGAAGCCATGGTCAGTCTGCTGACACCCACAACAAGGCGCTGCCCCCATCTGGGCTGCGCGCTGAAATGGAATTCCCAGGAACACACCTGGGACTGTCCCTGTCACGGTTCCCGCTTCGAGGAGGACGGTAAACGCATCGACGGTCCCGCTACAGGGGATCTGAAGTCGTGAGCTAACCGCAGTATATTTCCAAATAAAATTTCCCGTTTATGTGCTGTAATTTGCACATAAACGGGGAATTCAAATTTTTCGCAGTTTATAAATGCAATCTGCAACGCCCCTGCAGATCTTGTGGTTCTTAATGAATGACAGCTCATGTTTTTGTATATTTTGCCGCTTACAATAAGCGATACGCGTTTTAGCGTATTTTGCCAATTTTTGTCAACCCGGAAACCCTTGTCCCACAAGGCTTTCCGGGTTTCACTTACATTAGCTCCGGCGCTATACATAGGACCGTGAAATACCATAGTCAGCGGCGATCTCACGCTGCGTTCTGGGCTTACGGTTATCCAGACCATACCGCTTCTTTATAATATCCGCCTCCCGCTCCGTCAGGCAGTCATCTACCAGCTGCCGCACGCGGACATGGCTCTCCTGGGTATCCAGGTCATCCAGCATGGTGTCCTCTACACCCACGACATCCATCAAAAACAAATTGTTTCCGTCTTTGTCCGTTTCCAATGTATCTGATAGCGACACCTCACCCTGCAGTTTTTTCTGACTGCGGAAAAACATCAGTATTTCATTCGCTATCCCCTCCCAACGGATACATAGGTTGGTCAATGGGCGGCAAATCCGCCTCTCCATCCTCCGCAAAGAGGTAAACATAGGCATTTTTGCCGTCCCAAACCACTTTTTTCACGATTGCCCGCAGCAGACGCCGTTTTTCCTCCACGGTGCAGTCATCCACATTTGCGGCGAAGGATTCGATCATCTGGCGGCTGAACGCGAACTCCTGATCCGCAAACCGCTGGTGTTCCGTCAGGGTTTCCAGCTCGGCAAGGCGGTTTTTCATGTCCTCGCCGGTCTGATGCAGCTCCTGAATCTGCTCCATGATATACGACTCGGCAGAGGTTCCGGCGCTCTTGGTCAGGGAACTGACCAACGCCTTGATGCTGCTCTCGTTTTCAGCCAGTTTTTCTTTCAGTGTCAGCAGCTCTGCGTCGTATCCCTCCCGATTGCCGCTGATGGCCTTCTTCGTTTGAGCCAGGAAGTCGGCAAAGAAGCTCCGGTCTTCGGACAGTTTTTTGATTTCGGAAATCACCTTTGCATCCAGCGTGTTGCCGTTGGCGTTTTTCATCTGGCAGCGAGAGCTCTGGCTCCGCTCCTTGGTAGAGCACATATAGGTATAGATCAGCTCGCCGTTCGCCGCATGGCGGTTGGTCAGCTTGGGGCGCATATAGTCGCCGCAGTCACCGCAGACCAGAAGCCCGGACAGCAGTGCTACGTTGCTGCGGGGCCTGCGGTAGCTCTTGGACTTGTTGACCTCCAGCATGGACTGCACCTGGATCCACTGCTGACCAGGAATCACGCCGGGGTGCTTGCCGACAGACACGATCCATTCCTCCATGGGGCGGATTTGGTGCGCCTTGCCGGGGCGCTGCAGGGTGCGGTTGTAGGCCATGATGCCGTGCTTTCCGTCAAAATCGGATTTTTCCGCGAACAGATCAACGTGGTTTTCTGTCAGATATCCGTAGGCTGCCTCGTCGGCAATCATATAGACCGGGTTGGTTAGAATGCCCTTGATGGCAAAGCGGGTGAAGTTCTTACCCCGCTTGGTGGTGTACCGTTTCTCCAGAAGAAAGGCATCCACTTTGGTGAGGGAGCCGGTTTCCAGAAACTTTTCAAAAATCAGCTGGACAAGGCTGATCTCCTCCGGGATGATCTTCAGCTTGCAGGCTTTTCTCACCTTACCGTCCACGGTCACGTTGGATATGCTTTCGGATTCATAGCCGGTGGGCGTGGTGCCGCCCAGCCAGCGTCCTGTTTTGGACAGCTCATGCATATTGTCCCGGATGCGCTCGGCAATCGTTTCTCTTTCAAGCTGGGAGAAGACGGAGGCAATATACATCATGGCCCGTCCCATGGGCGATGATGTGTCGAACTGCTCCCGGATGGAGATGAAGTCAATGTGCCGGTCACCCAGGTCTTCGATGAGCTTTGCAAAGTCACCGATGTTGCGGCTAATGCGGTCCAGCCGGTACACCACAATGGCGGCAAACTTTGTTTTCTGGGAGTCCTTCATCATTTTCTTGAACTGAGGCCGCTCCAGATTGCCGCCGGAAAAGCCCTCATCTTCATAGACCAGCGCCGCGTCCGCCTCTTCCTGACTAAAATGGACAGCAATGTACTGGCGGCACAGCTCGATCTGATTTTCGATGCTCTCGCCCTTGCCGGTAAACTTGGACTTGCGGGAGTAGATAACAAATTGTCTGGTTTCCTTTTTCATAAGCGCACCTCACGCGTATATGATATGTTGATAGATATATTATATCACAAAGGAATCCGTTTGAAAAGGAGCCAGGAATCAGATTCACAGATTTTTTGCTTCAGAAGCAGGTCGTGACTTTCTGTCAGATTTTATGGCGATTTCCGCGTGTTTTGTCCAGCAGAAACGGCGATAAAATGGAGCGGCGTATGATTTCACATCCGACGCATGCAAGGCGATACAGGAAAGAAAAGTGGCTGTTTTGAACCTTTTTCATTGCTGAACGAATGCCGCCGCCCAAGCTTCTCAGCCCGGGCGGCGGTTGCACTACGTTCTTACGATGTTCCGCAGATATTCTTCCACGTTCTGATATTGGATGCCTTCAATAACTCTGTTTTCGCCACGATAGAGAACCGTTTTCCCGGTGATGGGACCGTAACGGTGCTCAGCCTGAGCGCACTTTTCTTCGTCGATCAGATGCCGATACTGCTGAGGAGCAATTTCTGCGCTGTGCTTGATCTCAAAGATATGGCAGGAACCGGCAACAGGGTCAAATACCACCATGTCGAACTCACCCACAGGAAATTGCAGGACAAATACCTGCTTTTTGGGGTTCGCCAGCTTAGTTTCCAGCAGGACAATGTCTTCCAGCATCCGGCCTCTGATCTCGGACAGAATGCGTTCCTGAACAGCGGTACGCTCCGGCAGAGACAGAGCGCTGAATGTCTCATCCAGCAGCAGGCTACGGATCAGCGCATCGGCCTGTGCATAGCGGAGGCCGGGTTGGGCGATCACCGTCCGGCTGGATTTCCGGCTGACATCCGGCAGATATCGCACATCAATGTCTTGCGTTAAATCCAGCAGGTCCAGATATTCTTTGATCTCCGCCGCATGGACATCATCCAGCGCAACGGTCTGCTCTGCCCGATTGCGGATATCCAGCAGCTGCCGCAGGCTTTCCGTTACAGCTGCAAGGTCGATGTGGTCCAGAATATCCGTCGGGTTTTCACGGTCCCGCCGCAGGTTGCTGGCGGAAATGCCAAGGTCGTGGGATTTCCAATCCTGCGCCAGCACCTCCAGCGTGAAGCGGTGGTTAATGTCCTCCACCACGCGGTTGATGGTGCTGGTCAGTTCGTTCCTCTCATACAGGTCACGCAGATGGCGGAAATGCCCCTCGTACTGATAGCAGCGCAGGGAGTGCTGGATGTTGCGGGCGATGGCAGTGTCCACATATTCGTCGGTGCTTTCCTTGCTGGCAAAGGTGGAGGTCTCGTTGTAGTGGACGCCGCCGAGACTCATGGTGCCGCCGTAGCGGATATACTCGTCGATGCCGCGAACGCCGAGGACAGATTCAAACTCGCGGTAAGGGATGAATGTGGTGTGCAACAGGATGCAGCGGTCGTAAAGCTGCTCGTCCTCTGTAAAGAGGAAGCCCAGCGAGTCCGTGCCGGAGAGCACGATCTTCATACCGCAGGCCGCAAACACGTCAGAAAACAGCGCTGCGCCCTCGATGAAATCCTCCATCAGCGTCACTTCGTCGAGGAACACATAGCGGAAGCCCTGCGCTTCCAATGCCTTGAGGTCGCGGTTCACGTCTGCCAGCGTGTCTTTTGCGGTGATCTGAATGAACGCTGCCTTGGTAAGCTCCGTGTCGCTCATCTCTGCAAAAATCTGGCGGATCATGGTGGTTTTCCCCGTCCGGCGCAGGCCGTAGAGAATGAACACCTTGTCCTGCGGCTCGCCATAGACAAAGTCGTGCAGCTGCCGGAAGCACCCGCGCTTGCGATACCGACGGACAGAGGCAGAAAAAATATGCAGGGCCTCGCCAGTGCCGATATTCGTTGCAAAGGTATGTGCAGAGGCAGCAGATACGGATTTCCTGGGCAGCTGCTTCTGCAGCACCTTCAATTCTTTTTCCAGTCCCTTCCGGCGCTCAATCTGCTTCCGGAAAGAATCCACCTCTTCCGCAGGAATATACTTCTCCCGGCGCTTCTTGTCCTCCGTCCAACGGTGATAGAAATATGCATTGCCGTTGATCGTCTTCTTTGTGACAGACCCAGCAGGCAGCTCTGCAATCTGCTGCTCCAGCTCCGTAATCTTGGCTTGAAGTTCAGACAGTTCCATGGTACACCTCCCCGGTGAAACTACTGTATACAGAATTATACCCTATTATACCCTCGAAATCAAGGGTATAATAGGGTATAAGTATAAATTCTGCCACTACATGAGTTCTTTAATTCCGCAACTTCGCAGGTATTTGTAGATATCATCATAAAAGGCAGAATCTCTCGTTGGATCATCCTCTGGATCTGTGCCGCTCGGCACAAATATTATCATACCTTGACGTGCTCTTGTCATCAGAACGCGGTATGCATTCTTTAAATACTTTTGCTGCTGCATATTATTTACGTGATTCCAACGAGTTCCTCTAAATTTGAAATAGTCAAAACCTTTGCCAGACCGGCGCAGATCTGCATCCCATGCAAGTATACTATAATCTATTTCAAGACCTTGTACCTTGAATTCAGAAGCAGCCACTTCGAAGAAGTATGACGAATCCACATCGTCTTTTTCATTCAAAAACCATCCCACAGGGTTAATAACAGATGGAACCCAAATGCCAATGCCGCGCAGACGTTTTCCCTCAGAACTGGCCAATAACCTATATCGCTCAGTTCCTCTTGCCTTCTTGTGAATCCATTCTTTTGCTTTGTCTAAGTCACGAGTCAATATAATAGGGTAATGTATACTTAGTTCTGAATAAACGGCAGCTGCAGCGCTAGGTTCATTATCAAGAAGCAGCTTTACAAACTCGGCCAGTTTCTCACTTCGGAAAGAACGCAGAGAAACTCCCAGATGCAAAGCAGGTCTAAGGCTGTATGAACATCCCGTCAGCAATTCTTCAATTGAAGAGTTTCCAACATACTCAGAATCGGTTATATTGTCTGAAAGATAAATATGCCAATTTCTAAATTTCTTCTGCAAAGCTCTGAACCAATCAATAATTCCTGCTTCGCCATTATATATTTCCTGACCGCCTCCAACCAAACAAACAATTACTGCCCAGTCTTGATGTCGATCCATGATGCGAATTAAGAATTCCGGTTCAGATTGATTAAACGCATCAACACCCTTCTTTCGCTTCATAAAATCAGTTAAGCTTTCTTCATCCCAAGCACGCTGTGCTTCATCGAAAATGGCCACTTTTTCGGCTGGGGGATTATTCGTTGTAAGAGCTTCATCTCTGAACCGGTGAATAATCTGGATGAATGATTTAGTTTCCTTTTTTGCTTCTGCAATCGTTATTCCCATGCGGCTTGATCTATCCTTGGCTAATGCAGCTTGAAGGATATCTACAAGAGGGCCATTTCCAGAGAGAAAAACTGCATGCTCGTCTACATCAAAATTGTGACGTTCATTTGCAATATTTAGCCCAGCCAGTGTTTTTCCGGCGCCCGGAACACCAGTTACAAAGCAAATCGCTTTTTTATGGTTTCTTTTACAGTCATCAATTATCTGATTGATTGTTTCCGTTGTAGCCGTCAAATTATGTGCGCCTGCATCATTTCGAGAGATATCCTTCACTGAATGATTGCGGTACATTGCCTGAGCTGCTTCTATAATAGTTGGCGTAGGAGCATACCTGGAATTGATCCAATCGGCTATAGATAAGTCTTGATCCTGAACAGAGGAGAGTACTGAGTTGATAGTTAATCCAATATTGTCCTTCATACATTTGAGCACATTTGAAATTTTGTCTTCCATGAAACTGACTTCATTACAAACAGAAGGTGCTTCTGTTGGAATACTGATAGGAATAATATATCGATCTGCACTCAGTTCGTGAAAGTATTTCAAATCAAGAGCATAATCCATAACCTGATCTGCTGTCGACTTTCTGTACTCGCTGTCACCGACCTTAAATTCAAGCAAAAAGATCAAACCGCGAATGATGCACACTACATCAATTCGGTGACCCATTCTCGGAATTGTGTACTCGAATGCAATATCACCGTTTTCAACCGAACGCAACTGGTCCTGTAAAATATCTATTTCTTTTCGCCATGCATTTTTCTGGAGATCGGTAGTAGAAAACTCATCAGAAACCATAAGTTTTCCAAGAAGCGTTTCTGGTTTTTCATCCAAAAATTCTCTTATTCTTGCAGAATAATACGATCTTTGCATAATTTTCCCTTCAAATTATACCGCCGGTTGCTTCCCTGACGTTATTTGCAAAATGACTCGTTCCATCGTTGCTTCAAAAACTTTCTTTTTTAACTCACATTCCCATATCGTAATAACATTCCATCCCTTGCTCGACAATTCTCTGCAGTTATTCTTGTCTCGTTCAACATTCCTTAGAATCTTCGGCTTCCAATATTCTTGATTGGAGGAAGGCCATACGAATCTTGGACAATCATGCTTATGCCAGAAGCATCCATTCACAAAAATGACCGTTTTATATTTAGGAAGAACTATATCCGGACAACCCGGCAGTTTCTTCACATTCTTACGATATCGAAACCCTTTTGAGAAAAGATACTTGCGCACAATTTCTTCGGGTTTCGAATTCGTGCTGCGAATGCGGGACATATTCATGCTTCGGACTTCTTTGCTATGGTTATCCGCCACGCTGTTCACCTTCCGGTAAATTGTCTTTCAAAATTTTCGCAAGCTTTTTTGCAATAGACTTAGCCATAATCGGTGGTACAGCATTGCCTACTTGTTGGTACTGTTTATCCTTTGAACCGCAGAACACAAAACTATCGGGGAAAGTCTGAAGTCTGGCGGCTTCTCGAACGCTGATCGCACGGTCCAGTGTTGGGTGAATCCACATGGATTTTCTCACATTAACAACCGTACCGCTTGGTTCGTCATAGTTCAATCTCAGATATATTGTATTTTGCGTACGTGCCGCATCCGTATAGGTGTTCATTTTAAGTGATTCATCCAGCGCATGGAAGTTTTGTCCTTGCTTCAGCGCGCGGAATCTTTCCATGGCGATATCTGTCGTTTTCGTGACAATATGATTTCGAAGAACTTCAGCATTACGCAGAGCAGAGGCTAATTCGTTCAGGTTGTCCTTACGCTCAATGCGGATACCGTCCTTATCATCTTCGAGGTCAAATACTGGCGTAACATCTTCCAGATCACTGATAGCGTCGCGTACTGTTCGATATTCATCTGCATCGAAACGGCCTTTAGGCAGAGCAACTTTGGGGGAAATACTGCGTTTAATGCCAATTACAACAAAGCGCATCCGTTTCTGAGGTGCACCATAATCTGCCGCACAAAGAACACCCTTGTCCAAAACATAATCATTCTCAGGCGCTTGCAGTACTTTCTCAAGATAGTCATAAACAGCAAAGGAGCGAATCACCGCCGCAATTCCATCTTCAACAGTATAGGCATCCACAACTATGTGGTTTTCGTATATCTCTTGTGCCTTGCTGAGCATGCGCTGAATCATAATCGCTGGTTCAATCTTGCTCTTGAGTGCAGATGCATCCAGCACTCCAGAATAGTAATTTAAGACAGCTTGAAACGCGTCTGCAGAGACGCGGGAGATGTGGTTATTACCAAATGATTTCGCATAGTCAGCAGCTGCAGCGCAAAGTTTCTTTTTGTGTTTCTCAAGCGCAGATTTCATTTTATCAAGATTCTTTGCGGCTTTGTAAATAACGTTCAGTTCAAAATAATGCTGTTCCGGCCACAGATACTGCTGAATCTTCTGCTGATCCTTGACGATCTCCAGCGCTCCATCAAACACATACTCCGCATCCAGCAAGTGAAGAGGCGTGGATTTAACAGGAATACCGCACCTTTTAACAGTTTCAATATCGCTCTCTTCCATATAGAATCGATGGACGTCAGACTTCAGCATGCTGACATTCTCCATAACAAAAGCCTTAGGCTTAAGTTCGAGAATAGCTCGGATATACTGCTTTACCAGCATATTATTCTGGCTAATAGCATGGTTCTTTTGACGGTTCGCATTAGAAAACCCCTGGCAAGGAGGCCCGCCAATGACTACATCTATTTCTCCGTACTTTTTCTTAATCGCATCATAGTCCGCAGTACAGACATCTCCCTGCACTTCAACACCGGGATGATTAAGGCGATATGTATCCTGCATATAAGGACTGTTCTCAAAGGCTACTTTTATATCATATTTCTGAGTCTGCATGAAGCCGAGGCTCAGGCCTCCTGCTCCTGCAAACAAGTCTACAACTTTGTACACGGCACATTCCTCTTTCTCCCGTTAAAGCTTAAAGCCCTCTGACAATGCTCGCTCGAGGAGAGCAAGAAGTCGTTGACTCTGGTAGCCGCTCGGCATTTTATTAGGGATTTGGCATGCATATTTCAGCGCCATATTTTCATCAGGTGATACCATGCGTTTCTGCATTGCAAATGCAGACAGCTTTTTCCACTGATCCGCAGAATACTCAAGTACCTTAACCTGTGCTTCCGTTTCGGAAAGCATTTTCTGATCTCTCTTTGCCTCTTTTTCTGCCGCTTTCACTTCGGCTTTTCCAATCAATACATTGGTGAATTCCGCAGGCAATGTCAGATTAATCTCCTGAACGCTCTTCCAGCAGCCGTCTCGCTTACACCATTGTGTAACGTTGATGGTAGGGCGATTAGGATCAGTAATCTTATAAAAGACTTGTTCGGAGATTCGTTCCAAAACACTTGTAAGGATTTCAGGAACACTTTGGCGCAGCCAAATGCTTTGCAAATCCAACTCCATATCCTTGAACTGTTTCCTGATTAACATATGGAGCAGTGCCAAAGAATAGGTGACAATATTCGCACGATAGCCCTGCTCATACCAAGGCAGCTTCGGAATTAATGCCTCCAAATGCTTGAACAAGATAACCAATGCCACAGTTTCAGTAAAATAGCGCTCATTGAACTGCGCATCATTGGCCGTCCATGCTTCATCGATCAGCTCAGCAAATTTCATGAAGTTAGTCTGGGCACCCTTGCTGACTATATGAGGCATTTCGTTCCATGTATTGCGAACCTTGGCCAAGTCTGTCTTTGTAATAACCTTGCTTTTTGGATTCTGCAGCAGGAACTGGCGTTTTTTTGCCGGAGTAAGCCGCATCTGCGCCTGCAGGAACTGGCCCTTGGCTCGTTCATAGAACCACTTTGTTTCGTACTGTGCACCAGCCTCTGCAGGAGCAAAAATTCTGCGGGAATGCTGTTCCATTCTGACATGGAAGGGATGTGTCGAGAAGAAGTCTGCATCCGTGACCTTGTTCTGGCTGTTGGACGACCGAGAAATATTCCGCACAAGTTCGGTAGAACGATCCATGTCGCTCTCGTCGATCTCAGTAAGCTTCATCTGTACATAGATACCCTTCAGATCAGCCTTGTCTTTATGGCGAGTGTTTGAAAGCGATGCCGTTGTTTGACCTCCATTGATGATCTGAAAATCTCGCGCACTCACGATATGGGTTCCGTTGGCGGAACGCTCAATCTCAACATCCATCGCTGTAGCAGAAACACCGTTGTTGTATGCAAAAAACATAGACGGGCATTTCAAAATAGTTTCTCTGATCTTCTTATTAACGGCAACTTTGGTAGACAAGAACGACCGAACATTACCCTCCAGCAGCTGGCTTCCATATTTATCATAAATATCTGCGAGAACCTTGCCCGGAATGATGCAGAGGTAACTGTTATACTCTGCAGTTGACGCACTGCTTGCTTCCAAACAAGGAATACCTTCGGGGATATACTCACGGAAATCGATCTCAATATTCTGACGTCCCAAATCAGAGCAGCATACTCTAAACAGACGCTCGATATCCCAAATCTGACATTCAGCAGGGATTCCGCCGATATCAAGGTTATCCAAATTTTTGAGTGTATCACTGACATCTGCATCCGTGAAGATAAGCAGACGATATTTGCGGATTCGCTCTTTTTCAAGTCTGAGCAAATCAATCAAGTCCGCACAAGGCGTACTCATCTCGATTTCCTTATAGAGCCTGGTGTTTAACGCTTGATCTACAAAGACACACAAACGCTGAAAATTTGTTGAAGAGGCAGCCTTGCCCATTGTTCGTTCCTCTGCGCCATCGTAGTCGGCGATGATCAGGTTCATTGTATAGTCAAATTCATCCAAAACATACCCATCCACTCGATATCTCTTTCGAGTAGATGTCGTGCTTGTATAAAAAGAGGGTGTGAAATCCGGAAGCACCTCAGCTTCAATCAGATACTGAGCCATGGCTCCCACAAAAGCAGCGCAGGAACCCTCTCCGGTAGCGGCCGCCTCAGCTTTCACATTTTCAAGAAAGTCTTTTCTGAATTCCTGCGCATCCATGTCTAATCCTCAACTCTCCAGCCTTCAATACCGGCTAAACTAATAGAATACTGTGCGGCAATAATCTGCGGCGTTACAGTATCAGCAGTAAGCCTTGGAAAGTCTGCATCTACAAGGAAACGAGCTCTTCCAGAGCACACATACTTCTGTTCTCTGTATTCAGGCAGATCGATATAGCCATACCGCATCAGTTTGCTCTCCAACAGCGATAAAGCATCTCCGTCTTCATGCACCCGGGCCAGTGTAAGATCGACCTGATCACCAAGAGACACTGCGCCTCCTCGTTCCGGAGCGCACTTGTCGATAAACATGACGACCAACTCGCCGGGGTCACTATTGTCCAGCTGCTCCAAAGAAGAAATTGTTACAGAAGAAGCAGCAACGCCGACAGACTTTACTTCGTGCCAGCCATCAGCATATATGAAATCTTGGTCTGCACCGTCCGGGCCTACCCATCCCTGCACTGCAGCGAATATCGGATATCCGCTGTCAATTACACTGCAAAGATAGGTTAACTCTCCCAGCAGCCCCTTACGATTGCTTTCGTCCATCAAGCTTTTACGCTGATGCTCCAAAAGCTTATTCCATTGCTTGTAGCGCTTTGCAGTCAGTGCAAGTGCCGCAGTTTCGTTCTCTGCAGATTGAGAGTAGGCGATCAAATCTGCACACAGCAGCTCAAAGACACTGTCCTGCTCTATTCGCATAAGCGCAAATGAAAGTGCCCACCTCCCGTCCATGCGACGGCCTTTTGACACCGCAATGGATTTTGAAGTTTGAAGCAGTTCCGGCTCTTTCTCAGATACAATCACTAAAGTTTTCTGATCGATCTCTTTGTAGCCGACATGCCACTCCAAAGAGTGCTTCACTTCTACCTGTATGTATCCGCCATCATAATAGCTGATGGATTTCCATTTCCTATGGAGATATTCAGCTGTAATCTTCATTCGTCTTCTTCCTCATCCGGATCCATCCAGTTTCTAAGCTCTACCATATTGACTATATAGTTCGCAGTACGAACTCCTGTGCCTGTATCTGGAAAGCCAACACCAAGAGCGAACAAATACGGAGGAACATTTTTGTTCGTAGACTCCTTTTCATCCAAGCGAGTCTCAATAATATGCAGCATAAGCAGCGGGCTGCGTTCTTTGATCAGATAGGCACTGTCCGACATATGCTTATCGCCATTTTGCTCTCTGAATCGGCGCTTGGCTTCTTCGATTTCTTCCTCAGAAAGTCCAACCCTTGTGCATCCGCCTGAACCGACTTTAACCTTGGTTCCGCTGATTCGAATCATCTTATCGTCAGCGATAACAGTACGGCGCTCGGTGGCTTTAATCGGCAAAACCTCGCCTCCGTATTTCAATCCAGCATCATACGCAGAGCCTTCACCATCGGTAACAAGCGCAACATCCCATGTCTCATTACCCATTTTCTCATCGATATATTCCGCCAGCGCTCTTCCTTGGAATGCCAAGTGCCACGGATGGGTTTCAAAAGCCAACAGCAGCTGTACAATCATTTCCTTGGGTACTCCGCGCCAGTAATAAGGCTTTTCCTTCACATCACGCGTGCCTGCTTCTGCAAGATGATCAACAAACTCCTTGAATACAGTTTCGTTGGATTTGAGAATATCCAAATTAGCCTTCAGCCTGGGTGTTTCAAGAAGCTTACCGGAGACAGTGACGGGACGGCTTACCTGTGTGGCAGAACGCATCTTGTTGCGCGCTGTCGCAATCAGCGAATTCGGATCCTGACGAACCTTTAAACCGAATTCCATCGGTGTCTGGTTCGCCAGTTTCATCTTTGCAATTTCGTCCTTAAGTTCATTGGCCGCTCTCGTGATATATCCATACCAGTCAATCGCCTCTTCGGACATCCAAATGCGGAAAAGATCGTCGTAGTTCGGACGATAGCCGAACCACCGTCCCATCTGCAGAAGGGTATCATACATCTGCGATCTGCGATAGAAATAGCTGACACCTAAACCTTCCAAGGTCAATCCTCTGGACAGGCTGTTTCCGCCAATTGCAATTGCCCTGAGGCCATCATCTTTATGATTGAAATAGTCCAAACTGGTTGCACCGGTCTTCTGGTTTACAGCCCGTACTGCAATAGGAGCGACAGCTCGATTGAGGTATTTCGTACATATTTCATCCCAACTCACGCCGCTGATCGCTTCCAATTTATGCTTGTCCCAAACTTTGCGGAGGTAACGAAGATTGCTGATTTTCTCACGTTGGGCAGAAGGCAGTGCAGCATAATTCTGCACATCGGATTTCATCTGAACAAGCCATTCATTCACCGCCTCGGCGATGCGGTTCTGAACGTCAGTGAATCTGCTGACATGGATCATCATCGATCGATGTTCTGTGTAGTCTCCTCGCAGATCACGAATCGCATTGAACAGCAGAAAATACGCCATAGCTTCATACAGACTGGGCGGAAGTGCATCAACTACGAGATCCTTTTTGTGGGTAAACGGGAAGAACAAATCCATCTCATCACGCCGCAGCGGGATAAGTGCATCCGAAAAGCTGGGCTCATCACCAAAAATCTTGTCTGCACCAATGTAGTTAGTAGGAGGAGCCAGCGAATAGATGAAATCTCTCGGGAACAAATCATCGCCTATCATCTCATCTTCCGTTTCCGGATTAATGAAAATATTAGCGAAGGGGGTTGCAGTAATGCCAAGGTAAGACGCCTGATAGAACTCATGAAGCAGCTTTCTGATACAGGCATTGATAGCAGCAGGGCTGTCGTCCTCGCTGCGGGTATTTACCGACGCATTATCAGCCTCATCGTCAATCAGCAGCATAGGAAGCATAATCTTGCCAGTGGTGTCATCTCTGCTTTTAGACAGCCATTTGATTAAATTGTTCAGAATTCGCTTATTCTTTTTTACAACCAAAACGACCGGATCAGAAACACTCTGGAGATTCAGGTCGTTGCTTTTCAGAACGTTTATATCGAAATCCTTAGAGACAGATGTGAACGCAGCGATGCGCTTCTGCACGCCATAGCGTCCAACGCCAACAGGAAGATTTTTAATTTCCTGTTCAGCCTTCGGATCCAGATAGTATTCACTTTTGCGTCCGGAGAACTCGGCATCCAAGCGAGACTGTGTCTGCTGGCGCAGGTTTTCCATCATACCTGCCAGAACAATAATGATCCTATATCCTGTATCAGCAGCTTTATTGCTGATGGCTGTATAGTTAGCTGTTTTGCCAGACTGAACATCCCCCAATACAAGTCCGCGGCGCTGGAAGGGCTCGCTACTTTCCGGATCGCCAAGCAGATCGACGATTTCGTCGGAAACTTTGTCCAGAGTAGCAGTTACACGCGGGTTCCAATGCTTGATTTCTTCGAGGTACTTTTTATAGCGATTCCAGAAGAAGAAATCTAAATCCGCTCTTCTCGCCGGGAGCCAAGATTTATGCGGAGTATTCCTGTCGTTGATAAACACGCCCACATCCATCTGAATAACAATCGAAGCACGAAGCCGAACCAGAATGTCAGCAAATTCATCATCCGTCACCGCAAATGCGCTCATATTCGAGCGCATAGTCTGCGCCAGATTAATAAACTCCTCCTCGGTGGGGGGAACTTCTTTATACTGTGTACTGACTGCTGCAGAAATCACATTCTCCAACATCGCAATATTCGGATTAGACATTAGCTTTCCTCCTTTACTTTTAAATCATGAAGCACATCGGGATACATGCAGAACGGCTCCGTGTGCTCAAGTTTTTCCAGCATCTCCAGTCTGAGGATGCTGCTCGGCATAGCAGACAGCATCTGCTCCAGCGTCTTCCGCATTTCCGCTTCTTCTATTTCGGTATCGTTTTCGATCTTTTCATCATTGTTCAAATCAACATACAGCTGATTCAGAGGGATGCTGCGTTCAATGTACCGAAGCAGACTCTCAAGTTTCGTACGAACTTCTGGAGCATCTGCAATAATCTGATCCACCAGCGGGTGATCACGATTGATCTCATAGGCAACACCGCTGCCCGGAGTTTTCAGCCTCGTCCATACATGCTCTACTGTATCAGAAGTCTCCTTTTTTCCTCTGAATGTCCAAGTCCGTTTGCTCTTATCTGCAATACGATCAATCACAATTTGGAGGTTGTTTCTCACTTCAGCAGGAGGAATAGCATGTGACTTCTTAATATCAAGCGTCCAAAGATCATCCAAATCATTTGGAATATCAACCATTACACGAGCCAGTTTTGAGAGGTCACCCTGTCTCATCATGCGGAACCACGTTCCCCAAATCAAAAGGCGCTTGTTTCGGTATACATAAAAGCCCTGCTGCTTCCGAATACCTTCTTTTCCTCCAAGCTGATTTTTCTCCTCTTCGGTCATCTTAGAAATGTGAGGCAGAATATAGGGCTTAACCAGAATCTTTTTGCCTCGGATAATCAGTGTTTCGGTATCCATTGCCTGCGTGCTTTTCTTCAGTAAAAAGGGATCTGCCGCTTTTATTTTTACACCGTTGAAAAAAATCTCCAGCCGTTTTATGCCCGCTTCGCCGGACAGATATCTGTGAAAAACAAGCCCTAAGTGCTGTCTAACATCGTCCATTTTCCGGCCAAGTGATTTTTCATAATCGAGTTCGCCCATAAGCAGCCGGTCAAGATTCTGCCATACGACCAGCGTGCCATTTTCCTGCTCTTTCAAATCAGTGATATGTGGGACCTGTTCAATGTCATCTTCATCAAGAATGAGGAGTGACCATGTCCCTGTTTCAATGACATAATCTAAATCCCATCGTCTGCCGATTACTGTATTGCCCTGTTTGCTGACCACCGTGAGCACACGGCACTGTGACAGAGAAGCAGTTTTTAAGCCAAGGCCATAACGTCCCAGATCAGAGGCGTCACGAATATCAGTTGGGCTTTTGCTGCCATACTGCATAGCAACATCAATTTGCGCATTGTCCATGCCAGAGCCATCGTCTAAGATACAGACATAGGCATCATCGACTGGAAAAAAGAACAGCTGAACTTTGCCAGCTTTTGCCGCAATGCTGTTGTCGATAATATCGGCAATTGCAGCTTCCAAGCTGTAACCAATTGCCCTAGTAGATTCCATAAGCACAGGTGCAAATGGAGGCGTTTCCCTAACTTGCATATCTGCCATCCTTCCTCAATCTGTCTTTTGCTTTATCTCGATTACGAGGACTCCCGCATATGTACATTATCGCAAAATCGCTATCAAAAACGGACTCATTTTTCCACTTTCTCTTCCGGTAAGAACTCCATAATATCACCGATATCTGCACCCAACGCAGCACAGATCTTATTGAGCACCGTGAGTGTGACTTCCTCATCGCGCCTCAAGCGGGTCATGGTATTTGGCGCAATCCCAGCAGCTTTTCTCAAATCCGCTTTGCTCATTTTTCTATCAACAAGTAATTTCCAGAGCTTGTTATATGAGATAGCCATTTTCCGACCTCCAACTACAAATGTTGACATAATTATACGTCGTTTTGGGTCATAAAGCAAGAGACTTTCGCATCATATTGCGAAAGTCTCTTGCCGTAGTTCATGGACGTTATGCAGTCTGCAGCCCAGCTGTTTATTCTGTTTTTGCTATTATCTCATTTCTCTGATTACAACCGAGGTTTATCAAAAACACAGGGTTTGGGATCATCCCAAATGATAAGATGCACGCTTGGACGGAGGGGGCAGCGCGTACATTTTTCCGGTGTGTACGGACACCGGATGTGCTTGCTATTCTTCAATACTCTCTGATCCACGTTTTTCAAATTGCCCTGTTTATCGGCCGCATTCTATGGTATACTGATAGCAAATCATCCGGAGGGAGGAGCCTATGCATGGCAGTCAAACGCGTTTTTGCCGGTTACTATAAACGATACGACGGCAAGCGGATCTACGTTGTCCGCGTGGTAAAAGATATCGATACCGGCGAGGCTGTTGTGATCTGCAAGGATGCCAGCTTCATACGGGAAGGCAATGAGGAATACTACACCATTGGCCTGGAGTCCTTCTGTGAGCAGGTGAATGTGGATGGTATTCTTAAGGATAAATACATCCGTCAGACCCGGCGCGAGGTTGAACCGGAAATTATCGGAGAAGTAACAGAGGACGGCTTTCCGGAGCCAAAGCGGAAGCCAGTCACCTACATCGATGACGAATATCAGCTCCGCTGTGTCCGGCGCAGCCACAGCTATTACGAGTACGCAAAGGATATCTGTACCAATTACCGGATGGACCTGCGGCGGTACAAGCTGATTCGGGAGCGGAAGCAGTATATCGGCATTGATGGTAAAACGGAATACCAGGCCATGTGCGAAGATGTATCCTTTCTTCAGCAGTCCATGAAAACGATTCTGAAAGACTATATTGAGCTGTTTCAGAAGCGGTTTTCCGAAGGGCTCTCTGTCCGCAAAACGGCTGAGGCCATGCACCTGAATCGCGGTGCAGTGGAACGCAGACAGGCAGCTTTTTATGAGGCATTTTCTCTTCTCCTTCGCCAACGGGATGAGGCGGATGGTATCCTGCGAATCACTTCCAACGCCCCTGCCAGTTCCGTTCGGGATGAGGATGAATAACAGAATACGCTGTTTCTGAAGCACTTGCCGGAACCGGCAGGTGCTTCTTTTTTGCCAGTATCATGACAAAACCGAGACAGTCCGCAATGTGATGTCCGTTGAAAAGTGAAGAGGGGCAAAACGGCCTTCTTACAAGAATTGCTGAGTGCGACAGAACCGTGACAGAAAGCATTATTCCGTCCGTGGGATAGTGAGAGTCACTGTCCCCCAGTACAGCGTTCAAACAAGCCAAATCGTATTTCAAAATCTGAAAGGAGCTCAAACCATGATGAATCTGAACCGAAACAACACCCACATCCGCAGAACGCCCATCCCGACGGATCTGCTGCTGAATCCGCGCCTCTCCAACGATGCCAAAGCCGCTGCCGCTATCCTGTACACCTGCGATGACAGCCGCTGGAACCTTGCCGAGATGGCCGTGGGGCTGCACACAACAGAAGAAAAGCTCTCCGAGATTTACTCGGTTCTGAATGAGTGGGGATATCTCGACATTCACTTTGAGGATGGCGTGTCTGTCCTGACGCTGTTGTAAGGAGAACGCAATGCCGGAACGTACTCGCCCCATCCGCAAGGAAATCTGTCTGAATGAGACGGAGTGGAACATCATTCTGCAAAAGATGCAGCAGCTCAGGACCCGGAACTTCGGGGCATACGCACGGAAGATGCTGATCGACGGCTATATCATTCAGGTGGACTACACCGAGCAGAAAAAGCTGGCTGCAGCAGTCAGCAGAATCGCTGCGAACATCAATCACGTCTGCCGACGCATCAATCAGACCGGGCATTTTTATGAAGACGATGCGGCTGAGCTGAAAGAAAAAGTCGGCGAGGTTTGGAAGCTTCTGAAGCAGTACCAGAAGGAGGAGCTCTGACTGCTGTAGTGTCCTCCGTCACCGGGTTTTCAGATTGCAGAAATCCTGACGCTCCAGAGTGGTCCGTTTTTGGATTTCTGGACAGCGGCTTTCTGAACGCTCCCGGCAGATGAAATTCATTCCCTAACCAATTAAGAAAGAATCAACTCTCAAGATAGTTATCCATCAATCCAATCAACAGCAGTCCGGATAGGATGGATGGGATGGAGGCACTGTGAAAGAGTTTTGCAAGTTTACCATGGAAAGTCCGGCAGCTTCCTATATGCCTCTTCCTAGATTCCTTTTTCAGGACGAGGCGCTTCGGGACATCACAAACGATGCCAAGGTGCTGTATGCCATGCTGCTGGACCGGGCGAGTATTTCCAAGCAGAACGGTTACGTTGAACCAGACGGAACAATCCGCCTGTATTTCACGGTGGAGCAGGCACAGGAACGGCTGCATCGCAGCAGGCAATGCGTCACAAGGATCTTCCGGGAGCTGGAATACAGCGGCCTCATTATCCGGAAGAAGCAGGGTCTTGGCAGACCGGCGTTGATCACGCTCAATTACCCTGCCGACGCAAAACTCATTTTGAAAGAGGGGCAGCCATAAGCCGGGGCGGGATAATGTACAGGCTTCGCCGCATAGATTGAACCAGACCGCAGAAAGGAGGGACAGACATAGAAGTATTCCTGATCCTGCCCAGGACACAGAAGGGCAAAGAAGAACTGCAGAAAACGCTGGCCCGCTTCCACGCAGAACACGCCCAGAAGATGATCGAAAAAATGCCCTGTCCCACCGAACAGAAGCTGGAACTGGTGGATGCAGTGGTGAGGAATTTGAGAAAGAAGGATACATAGATCAGCCCCGGAGAGTATGGCACTCTCCGGGGGGCAACTTTAGTTAGGTACTATGATGCTGTCATTTGCCTCAATAATTCTGCAAATCTCATCAAGACCTATAAACACTATATGCTTTCCGCCAATCCGAGCAAGGTACCTCAAGGTGCCTTTAAGTCCGGAATCAAAATATTGGGGTGCAGCAACAGCAATTAGCTGGCATCTGTTATCAGCAAGCCCTTGCTCAACAAACTGTCTGATAATTTCTCCGCCCTCTTTGGATGTCGATAGCAGATACTCATTTATGAGTTCATCGTCGCTGTGTTCAGTGCGAGTGTTCTTGGTGTTTTTCTTTAGAATACCTTTCATTTCATAGCAAGTACTCCCGACCAAAACCTCTCCGGAAACATCGCCATACTCAGATCCTTTATGCGGTTGCGGATGAAATCCCGGTAGAATTGGATAAAAAATTTTGGGTAGACACAGCATTGTAGGATTTGAAAGGCATTGTGACACCTTGGCTTTGCTGCACGTTCCGTCACATTTTTCGTTCAGATGAACTGCAAACCCTTTCGTAACTTCTTCTATAGAGCTCGGGCAAGCGTTGAAACAAGAAATATTATCAAAGAGAATCTCCGTTCCATCGCTGTTATTATCCGCTTTCACAATGTGAAGCTGCTGTTCCGTGATACACATGAAATATTCCGTATCCATACTTTTATATATGGAGTGGATATTCTGATCTATCATACTTCGGAATTTTTTCGTAGGAACATACCAATACACGATATTGCAGGGATGATCTTCCGGGCACACAACGCTAAATGGAGCTCCGCAGTCGCAGGACAACCACCCATACTTATCGTGTTTCAGCTCCTTTTTACACGTACCACAAATTGGAACTTCGTATGACTCGCAGATATTGCAATATGTCCGCGGGATTCGAAGAAACAAAGAGTGATTTGCAAGTAATGGCACCATTGTATCACCCAACTGCAGGGAGTATTCATCTTCGTTTTGGTCAAGCGCAGCAATCGTACACGTCAGGAAGTCGTTCATTCCCTTCTTCTCGTCATTTGTCAATCCTGGCCATTTGGGTTCCAAACCAAGTTCTTTGAAAATTTCTTCTGCTGGACGGCCTTTCATTTTTTCGACTTCTTCAAAAATTACATTAATTGCATTCTGAGACCAGTCAAACAAAACCGGGGCCGGAAGACATTTCAGTATGCCGATGCTGCCTTTTTTTATGTTGTACTTAACTGACGCGGATGTCCCTTCTGTGATATCGGCAATGTAACTTCCTGATGTATCTATACGCTGTTCCCTAATTCTTGAAATTTCTGTCTCTTGATCCTCTGTAAGGCCTCCAGATCTGGAGATAATGGTTTTTTCGCCGTCTGCACCTTGCAGTACTATTCGACTGCGGGCCGTGTAATTGATGCAACGTTCAATTGCAGATTTTGGAGGATTCATTTGAGTCAGACTATTTTTCAGAAACTCAGAAATTACATGAATGATGCAGCCGGTCATTCTGTCATGTTTACTGATGACGGCAAGATATGGCATATTCTTTCCTATCCACAAGCAACCCCTGTGTTGCTCCCAAACTGCTGCACTGTGTCCGTCCTCGTCTGTATATATGTATTCTTTGCTATAAACATAAAGGATTTCAACACGGTCGTTTTTCGACACAACAGAAATCACTTGGAGATTTCGGAAACTTGCATTGCTCAGAACTGGTTCCTGATATCCCGAAAAATCTGCCAGCGCTGCATAATCGGTTTCAGTCAACGGGTTTCGAAAGCTCCAAAGGGTAAATGTTACACGGTTCCCATAGATATAGTCATTGACAAGCGTCTCGATCTCTCCATCGCTGACTAAATCTGTAGACAACAGACGATTGATGATAGTTTCTTTATCTTTACCATTGATCTCCGTCTCATCAACCTCCTTTTTAACGGCAAGATCATACAGTGCTTGCCAAGGAAGCGTTTTAAGTTTATCCTTTCGCTCGTCTATTGTCATTTTAATACCCCCAATCTTTTTTTGTCTATGGTGTATTACAGCCTACTTTGATACTCGTTGCAGAGCTCTTCGATGGCATCTGCAGTGAGGCCGCAGTCTTTTCTGTATTCGATGTGCAGGCGAGTAGCTTTAATCGCCTTTTCAAGACCAGCGCTTCCGTACTCGTTGAGGATCTGTCTCTTATACACATCTGACGCTGCCGACGATCTACTCTGTGTAGAT
>OJRC01000057.1_pt1 | contig 96395 bp, 84 predicted proteins | sample 1599081 | NCBI WGS metagenome assembly OJRC01 (sample SAMN03922519, study PRJEB24848) | human gut metagenome | isolation source: stool sample | host: Homo sapiens | place: Germany | collected 2010-02 | reverse complement strand
AGAGCATGTCGTTGTCGCCCAGCTTCAGCTCGGCGATGGACACCGTGTCGTTTTCGTTTATAATGGGCACCGCTCCGCGCGCCAGCAGCACCTCCAGCGCCGAGAAGGCGTTGTGGTACCGCCGCCTGTCGCGGAAATCATCGCGGGTGAGCAGCAGCTGCGCCGCTACGTAGCCGCGCTCCTGCAGGCAGCGGGTATACTCCTCCATGAGCAGGCCCTGACCGACCGCGGCGCAGGCCTGCTTTGCCGCAACTGCCTTCGGCCGCTCGTGATAGCCCAAAAGCGTATAGCCCGCTGCGATGGCCGCGCTCGTCACCATGACGACCTGATGCCCCGCATCCCGCAGAGCAGCCACCTGCTGCGTCAGCGCCCGCAGCCTCTCCGACGAGAGCTTCCCGGATTTCTCCGTCAGCGAGCTGGTCCCTATCTTCACAACTATCGTCTTTTTCCCGGCCACGGCGAACCTCCACAACATTAGTAATTAATTATTATATCATACCTCCGCTCATTATCAAGCATATCGCAGAGCTGAAGAACGTGATATAATACCGGCAAAGGGGGCTACGGGATGAAAAAGCGCATACTTTTCATAGGCACCGGTGGGACCATCGCCTCGGAGATGTCGGACGAGGGCCTGCTGCCCGGCGTGGGTGCGTCCTCGCTGCTGGGCTGCGTGCCGGATATCGCCGGCTCCTGCGAGGTGGAGAGCCGCCAGCTCTACGACCTCGACAGCACGAACATCGGCCCGGAGCAGTGGCTTGGCATGGCGGAGCAGATACGCCTCGGCTATTCATATTTCGACGGCTTTGTCATCAGCCACGGCACGGATACCATGGCCTACACAGCCGCAGCGCTGAGCTACCTCGTGCAGGGAAGCTCCAAGCCGGTCATCCTCACGGGTGCGCAGAAGCCTATAGGCTTCGAAACGACGGACTCGCGCCAGAACCTGCGCGATGCCTTCGCCGTGGCCTGCGACCCGGGCATGCACGGCGTCTGCATCGTCTTTAACGGCCGGGTCATCCTCGGCACACGCGCCCGCAAGACCCACTCCAAGAGCTTCGACGCCTTCTCGAGCATCAACTACCCCAACATCGCCGACGTCAGAGACGGCAGGATCATGCGCTATATAGAGCCGGAATGTCTCGAGCGGCCGAGGTTTTACACGAGGCTCGACACGAGAGTGGGGCTGCTGAAGCTCATCCCCGGCACGAGCCGGGAGCTGCTGGATTACATGCTCGGGCACTGCCGCGCGCTCATAATCGAGAGCTTCGGCGTCGGCGGGCTGCCCGAGCGGGACGGTATGCACGAGCTGGTCAAGGCCGCCGCCCTCGCAGGCAAGGCTATCGTCATGACTACACAGGTGCAGAACGAAGGCTCCGACCTCGCCGTCTACGGCACGGGCAGCGCCCTGGCGCGCAGCCCCGGCATCCTCGAGGCCTGGGATATGACCACCGAGGCCGCGGTCGCAAAGCTCATGTGGCTCCTGCCCCAGGTCAGGGAGGCCACCGATATCCCGAGACTCTTTTACAGCCCCGTCTCAAAGGACATACTCTCCTTGCCAGTGTAAACATATAAAAATCAAAGCCGCCCCGCCCGGTTCTTTCGGACGGGGCGGCCCTGTGTTTTCAGCCGAAGACCCTGTGCTTCGGCGGCGCGTGCCGCTTAGTAAACTCGAAGGCCTCGCGGATGTTCTCGTCCATCGTGGCCTCGTCCAGCTTGCAGAGCGTGCCCAGCAGATATATGTGGTAGTAACAGTAGTCGTCCAGCGTCATGCGCTCGGCGCGGCCGCGGTATATCTCGTGCAGCCTGATCCTCGCGCCCATGTCCATGTGCACCAGCATCCTGAGCCTGTCCCTCGAATACGGCTTGTGGAAGTCGCGCTCTATGCGCTCGTAGATGTCCAGCACGGCGTCGATCTTCCGGCTCTGCCAGCGGTGCTGCTGGTCCTTGTGGTAGAACAGCTCCTGCCTGCGCTCGGTGCTCATTATCTTCCTGTAAGCGCAGATATACATGACGCAGTACCGCCAGTATTCGTTGCGGTATTCCTCGGGAAACTGGTCGACATAGGCCTTCAGCTCGTCGAAAAGCTCCTGTATGATGCAGTCCATGATGGCGAATTTGTTCTTAAAATGGTAAGTAATGGCTCCTTTGGTGATGCCCAGCTCGTCGGCCACGCGCTGGAAGGTCGTGCCCTCGTAGCCGTATTCCAGGAACATCCTCGACGCGACATCCAGTATCCTGTCCTTTAACCCGCGCTCCTCAGGCATTGCCCTCACCTCCGTTCATTTTACATTTTAACGGCAGCCTCCCGGAAAATCAAGGGGGACAGGCGGACTATACAAAATCCTGTTTGTATAACTGAAAAAAGTTCAAGAATCGCCGCATATTCTGCCACATGTTCAACTGGAAAGCGTTATTCTTTTAAGAGAATATTGACTTGAAGGGCCATATATGTTATTTATTTGACTATACAAACAATAGTTTGTATAGTTTGGCAATTAACAAACAACAGAAGACAAAAAAGAAAAGGGAGAAGCTTATGACTGGGAAAACTGCATCGGGCGCAAACAAATTGCTGACGCTCATTGCCGTCACGCTCGCGTTTTCGTTCACCTTCCTGAGCCGCTACATCTGGAGCCCGCTCATGAACGATGTCTCCGCCGAGTTCGGCATCAACGCCACTCAGGCCGGCCTCTATATGTCCGCGTTCTTTGCGGGCTATCTGATCACTCAGATCCCCGGCGGCATCCTTGCCGACAAGTATCAGCCCAAGTACATCCTGCTCGTCTGCACCGTCCTTGGCGGCCTCATGACCGGCGCCATGGCCCTGCTCAAGAGCTATGAGATGGGTCTTGTCATCCGTGTCGTCACCGGCATCAGCGCCGGCTGCGTCATGGCCCAGTGCTCCAAGATCGTCGCCATCACCTTCGCGCCGCAGCAGCGCGCGATGGCCATGGGCGTCGTCCTGGCCTCGCCCCCCTTCGGCATCACCCTCGCCCAGTCCATCGGCGCTCCGATGAACCAGGCCTTCGGCTGGCGCGGCACCTTTGCTGCTGTTGCCGCTGTCGCGCTCGTCATCGCGGTGCTCATAGTCGTCTTTGTCAAGCCCATTGACCGCAAGGGCGCGGCTCCTGCGCCGAAGGGAAAGCAGCCCGGCATGCTCGAGGGACTGCGTGTGTTTTTCACGGACAGCCAGCAGCTGATCCTCGGCGCGAGCGGCTTCCTGTTCATGTTCGTCACGGTCGGTTTTGCCACGTGGACGAACCGCTATGTCCAGAGCCTCGGCCTCACAGCCGTGCAGGGCGGCCTCATAGTCACCTGCTACAGCATTGCCGGCGTGGTCGGCTCCTGCATCTCCGGCGGCCTCGCCGCGAAGCTGCATGCCAGCCACAGGAGCTTTTTGCTCGTCAGCCTCGCGGCCATGGCCGTCATGACCCTCGTCTTCGCCTTCCAGCGCAGCTACGGCGCGATGATAGGCGTCGGCATCGTCTACGGCGCCGTGTCCTACCTGCCCTCGACGCACTACACCACCCTTGCCATGAAGCGCGCCGGCGACCGCTACTCAGCCACCGCCGCTTCTACGCAGAATCTGCTCTTCCAGCTCTCGAGCCTCATCATGCCGGTGGTGCTCGGCTACGTGCTGGATTCGACCAACAACAACTACAGCTACAACTGGTACATCTTCTTCGGCTGCTGCGCCGTGGCCTCCGTGCTCTGCCTGCTGGTGAAGAAGAACGACAACTGACCTCGGGAGGGTAACAGATGAAACAGGTAACTCAAAAGCTCATCACGCTCACTGTAAACGGCGAGCACTACGAGCTGCCGGTCGGTCCCAAGCCGACGGACATGCCCGAGAGCGAGACCCTGGCCCACACCCTGCGCGACCGCCTGGGCCTGACCGGCCTCAAGCTCGGCTGCGACCAGGGCGCCTGCGGCTGCTGCACCGTCATCATGGACGGCAAGGCTGTCACCTCGTGCATGACGCTCACCATGGACTGCGACGGCGCTGATATCACCACCATCGAGGGCCTCGCCGACCGTGCGACGGGCGAGCTGGACGGTCTCCAGCAGGCTTTCCTCGACAACTGCGGCTATCAGTGCGGCTTTTGCATCCCCGGCATCATTATGACCGCCAAGGCCCTGCTCAATGAGAACCCCGAGCCGACCGAGGAGGAGGTCAGAGAGGCGCTCGCCGGCAACTACTGCCGCTGCGGCACCCACTACACCGCCGTAGAGTCCATCATGGCCTACGTGGAGAAGAACAAGGAGGCGGGCAAATGAGCGAGCTCAAGTATATCGGCAAGGAGACGCCGAGGCTGCTCGGCCGCGACATAGTCACCGGAAAGGCCATGTACACCGGCGACTTCCGTCTGCCCGGCATGCAGTACGGCAAGATCCTCCGCAGCCCCCACCCCTACGCGCGCATCAAGAGCATAGACGTGTCCGAGGCCAGGGCCATGCCCGGCGTCAGTGCCGTCGTGACCTGGAAGGACATCGGACGCGACATCTTCATAACGAACGGCTTCACCCCGCCGAGGCACCACCACCTCATGGACGAGTACGTCCGCTTCATAGGCGACGCCGTGGCGCTCGTCGTGGCCAAGACAGAGGAGCTGGCGCTCGAGGCCATGAAGCTCATAAAGGTGGACTATGAGGTGCTCAAGCCCGTGTTCACGATAGACGAGGCCCTCGCGCCCGACGCCCCGCAGCTCTATCCCGAGCTGCCAGGCAATATCGCCCCGCACAAGAACAACCTCAACTTCGAGGCCGGCGACCTCGAAAAGGGCTTCGCCGAGTCCGACGTCATCGTCGAGGTGGACGCGGAGATAGGCAACGGCCAGAACCCGCTGCCCGTCGAGCCGCCCACCATCATCTGCAGCTACGAGAACGGCACCTACAACTTCATCGCCTCCGCCGCGGCTCCGGCCTACTGCCATCAGAACGTGGCTTCGTCCCTGAACGTGCCCTACGAGCAGGTGAGGCTGGTCGCGCCCGCCGTGGGCGGCAGCTTCGGCTCCAAGCTCTACAGCGGCAACGTCCAGTGCCTGGTGTTCACGGCCGTCATGGCGAAGGCCGCGCATTGCCCCGTGCTCTTTACCTACTCCAAGGAGGAGCACCTCGGCGTGCACCAGAACCGCATGGTCACGAGGGCGCACATCAAGTTCGGCATGAAGAAGGACGGACTCGCGAGCGCGGTGGAGATGGAGCAGGTCGCCGACGCCGGCGTCTGCGCCTCGACGCAGGAGTTCATGCTGGCCGTCGGCACCAACACCCTGCCCATACTCTGCAAGACCGACAACAAGAAGTACGACGCGAAGGTCGTCGTGACGAACCACCTGCCATCCGGCTCCTTCCGCGGCTACGGCTACATGGAGTCCACGGCGCTGGTGTGCAAGGCCATCTTCGAGGCCTGTGAGAAGCTGGGCATAGACCCAGTGGACTACTTCGAGCGCAACGCCCTGCGCAAGGGCGAGCGCTATCACAACTCTATGGCGACCCCGCACTGCTGGCAGTACAACAAGACCGCCGACTGGTCTGAGCTCGTGCGCCGCACGGCAGAGGCCTTCCGCTGGAAGGACAGGTTCAAGGGCTGGGGCGTGCCGACCTGGGTCTCCGAGGACGGCAAGCGCGCCCGCGGCGTAGGCGTCGCGGCGGCCGGCCACTCCGACACCGGCGGCAAGCCCTCGAACGCCAACGTCACCATCACGGGTCTCGGCTCCGTGTACCTGAGCACCTGCATGGCCGAGTTCGGCGCGGGCACCCGCGACGTCATGCTCAAGGTCGTGGCAGAGGAGCTGGACATGCCCCTTGAGAGCATCCGCGTCAGCAACGCCGACACCGGCATGACCCCGCCCGACTTCGGCTCCACCGGCTCCCGCTCCACCTACTGCGGAGGCATCGTGGCGAAATACGCCTGCCAGGACCTCAAGCGCAAGCTCTTTGAGCTGGCCCACGAGAAGTTCGGCGCGGACGTGGAAGACCTCGACTTCGGCGGCGGCTTCGTCTTCCACAAGAGCGACCCGACGAAGAAGTACAGCCTCTTCCCGCAGCTCATGGGCAAGGTCGACGGCGTCACCGGCTGCGGCCACTTCGACGGCGTGCACAACAGCACCATCTTCCACCTGCAGTTCGTGGAGGTCGAGGTGGATAAGGAGCTCGGCACCTTCGAGATCGTGGACCACTTCGGCGGCTCCGACGCGGGCGTCATCGTGAACCCGCTGCCCCTGCGCAACCAGGTCCAGTCCTTCTTCGCGGGCATCGACATCGCCTGCATGGAGGAGACCGTCTGGGACCCGAACGACTACAGGGTGCTCAACGCGAGCAACATCGACTACAAGACCCGCACCTTCAACGACGTCGTGCCGCACGACCACATCATACTCGAGTCCATGAAGGACACGGACAACGACTACCCCTTCGGCGCCGTCGGCGTGGGCGAGCCTCTGCTGGCCCCGGGCGGCCCGGCGATACGCATGGCCATCTACAACGCCTGCGGCGTGAAGCTGGATGAGTACCCGTTCACTCCGGCAAAGCTGCTCCGCGCACTCAAGGAGAAGAAGGAGGCCCAACAGGCATGAAGAGATTCCAGTATGAGGCTCCCGAGAGCCTGAACGAGGCCGTCGGCCTCATGTCGCAGCCGGGCGCCGTGGCCATGGGAGGCGGCACCGACCTGCTCGGCGTCCTCAAGGACGGGCTGCTCGACAGCTATCCCGAGACCGTCGTCAGCCTCAAACGCATCCCCGGCTTCGACAGGATAGAGCGCCGCGAGGACGGCCTTCACATAGGAGCCGGGGCCACGCTCAGGGCTGTGGCCGACAGCGAGACCGTGAAGAACGGCTGGGCCGCCGTGGCTGACGCCGCCAGGAGCGTCGCCACCCCGAACCTGCGCAACACCGCCACCGTCGCGGGCAACATCTGCCAGGACGTGCGCTGCTGGTACTATCGCTACCCCGACATACTCGGCGGCAAGATAAACTGCGCCCGCAAGGACGGCAACCTCTGCAGTGCAATGATGGGCGAAAACCGCTACCACTCCATCTTCGGCGCGGCGAAGGTGACGGAGACCGCCTGCACCGGCAAATGCCCTGCGCACACCGATATCCCCGCCTACATGCAGAAGATGCGCGAGGGCAAAATGGACGAGGCCGCGGCCATCATCCTCGAGGTCAACCCCATGCCCGCCATCACGAGCCGTGTCTGCGCCCATTTCTGCATGGAGGGCTGCAACAGGCAGAAGTATGACGAGAGCCTGAACGTGGGCGCGGTGGAGCGCTCCGTGGGCGACTACATCCTCGCTAACGCCGAAAAGTTCATGAAGGCCCCCGCGGCCGAAAACGGCAAATCCGCCTCCATAATAGGCTCCGGCCCCTCGGGCCTTGCCGCGGCGTACTACCTGCGCGAGGCCGGCTGGAAGGTCACGCTCTACGAGCGCCTGCCCGAGCCGGGCGGCTGCCTGAGATATGCCATCCCCGCCTACCGTCTGCCGAAGGACGTGCTCGGCAGGTTCATAGACGCCCTGCGCGCCATGGGCGTGGAGTTTAGCTGCAATTGCGAGGTCGGGCGCGACGTGACGCTCGGGGAGCTGCGGAAGGCTTCCGACTGCGTGCTGCTCGATTCCGGCACCTGGAAGCGCCCGCTCATCGGCATGAAGGGCGAGGAGCACAGCACCTTCGGCCTGGAGTTCCTCATCGACGTGAACGCGGGCACGGCTGTGAAGCCCGGCTCGGACGTCGTGGTCGTGGGCGGCGGCAACGTCGCCATGGACGTGGCGATAGCCGCAAAGCGTCTGGGCGCCGAGCGCGTGACCATGGTCGTGCGCAAGCCGCGCGAGGGCATGGCCGCGAACGAGGAGGAGATCGAAAGGGCCCTGGCGGACGGCGTGGAGATACTCAACAACTATGCGCCTGACGAGGTGCTGACGGATGAAAAAGGCAAGGTGCGCGCCCTGCGAATGGCCGCCTGCCGCAGCTTCCCCGTAGAGGGCGGCAGGATGAAGACCGTCACCATCGAGGGCGAGTTCAGTGAGATCGCCGCCGACTGTGTCATGATGGCTGTCGGCCAGGCCTCCGACCTCGGCTATCTCGAGGGCGCGGTGGCCTCCGAGCGCGGACGCATAGTCGCCGCCGCAGACGGCTCCACGGCCCTGGCGGGCGTCTACGCCGCGGGCGACGCCGTGACCGGCCCCGCAACGGTCATCAAGGCCATCGCCGGCGGCAAGGCTGCGGCGATAGCGATGAACGCCGGCTGCGGCCTGCCCGAGCTGCCGGTGGAGACTAAGGTCAAGGCCCGCCCGAGGGGTGCGCTGCTGAGCTTCGCTGAGGGCTGCTCCTGCACGAGCTGCGCGCAGAAACAGCCGCAGCTGGGCGATGACGAGCGCGCGCTCGACAAAGAGGACGTGGGCGCCCTCGACGAGAGCGCCGTAAAATGCGAGGTAAACCGCTGCTTCAACTGCGGCTGCCTCGCCGTGAACCCGAGCGACATGGCGAACATGCTCTACGCCTGCGATGCGAAGATCGTGACCGACCGCCGCACGCTGACGGCGCGCGAGTTCTTCGCGGGTGACACGAAGGTGAGCCGTGTGCTGGAGCCGGGCGAGCTGGTGGTCGAGATAGTAGTGCCGAAGCTGCCCGAGGGCGCTGTGGCTGCCTACAGCAAGTATCGCGTGCGCAAGTCCATCGACTTCGCCGTCCTCGCCGTGGCGGGCTGGTACAAGCTCGACGCCGAGGGCAGGGTGGAAGACCTGAGCCTCGTCATGGGCGCAGTCGCCCCGATACCGATGAAGCTCGACGAGGTCGAGGCGTATCTGAAGGGCAGGGTGCTGAACGCTGAGACAGCAGCCGAGGCCGCGGAGCTGAGCATGAAGCACGCGCTGCCGCTCAAGATGAACGAGTACAAGATCGACATGGCGAAGGTGCTTCTGCGCCGTTTTCTGGGCTTCTGAGGAGGTCGGAGATGAACAGGGAGCTGATACTCGAATACGCGGCGAAGACCGAGCGCCTGGGCGTGCCCGAGAGCTGGGAGGCCACGGGCCGCGCGGCGGAGCCGAACTGCGGCGACGAGTTGGTGTACTACCTGAGCACGAAACGCGACGTCGTGACCGAGATAAGCTATACGATCACTGAGAGCGCCTGCCCGCCCGCGAAGGCCTGCGCCGCGAGAGCGGCTGAGGCGGTGCTGGGCAAGCCGGTGATGGAGGCGTATCTGCTGGACGCCTGGGGCCTGAGCGAGTTCTTCGGCGGGCTGGAGAAGGAGTCCATACACTGTGCCATGATGGCCGCACTCGCCCTGAAGACGGCCCTGCGCAACTACGCCGAGACCCGCCGCAGCGTGCGAAATACCTGATATAAAAAGAAGCCGGATGTGAAAACGTCCGGCTTCTTTGCGTATTTTCTAATCCTCAAAACCCGCTACCAGCTCGGCCAGGGCGTTGACGGCCTCCTTTTCGTCCTCGCCCTCGGCGCTCAACAGGGCCTTTTCGCCCTGCTCGAGGCCAAGCGAGAGAAGCATGATGATGCTCTTGGCGTTGTAGCGGTCCTCCTCGCCGAGGCGCTGCAGTTCTATCTTCGACTTGAAGGTCCCTGCCAGATTCACGAACATCGACGCCGGCCTCGCGTGCAGGCCGGTCTCATTTTTTACCTCGATCTCGCGCGTATACATGTACTCAAACCACCTTTCCTTCGGCGGCAAAGCTCTCGAGCGCCGCCCTGACCTCGTCGTTCGTCGCGAGCGAGCAGACCCGCGTGGCGAGCTTTTCAGCCTCCGCAAGATCGAGGCCGCACACGACCTTTTTCGCCCTCGCCAGCGCCGCCGGGCCCATCGAGAGCCGGCGGATGCCGAGGCCTATGAGCGCCGGTATCGCCAGCGCGTCGCCGCCCAGCTCGCCGCAGACGCCCAGCTCCTTGCCCGCCGCGCCGAAGGCCCGCGCCAGCTCGCCCAGCAGCCGGAACAGCGCCGGGTGATATTCCTGATAGTACCTGCGCACCAGCGGGTTGCCACGGTCCGCCGCGCAGAGGTACTGCGTCAGGTCGTTCGTGCCCACGCTGGCAAAGTCCGCCTCGCGCGCCGCGTGCTCCGCTATGAGCGCCACGGAGGGCACCTCGACCATGATGCCGAGCTTTATATCCCTGTCCCAGTCTGCGCCCTCCGCTGTCAGCTTCGCCGTCTCCTCCTCGAGTATGCGCTTCGTGTCCCGAAGCTCGTCCAGACCGCCGACCATGGGCAGCATCAGCTTGAGCTTGCCGAAGGCCGAGGCCCGCAGCGCTGCCCTCAGCTGCGCCCTGAACGCCGCCTCGCGCTCGAGCGAGAGCCGCAGGCCGCGCAGACCGAGGAAGGGGTTCTCCTCCTTGGGCAGCTCCAGCGCCGGGATCTGCTTGTCGCCGCCTATGTCCATCGTCCTGAGCGTTACAGTCTTGCCGCCAAAGGCCGCAAGCACCTTTTTATACGCCTCAAACTGCTCGGCCTCGTCGGGCAGGCACTCGCCGCTCTGGTAGAGGAACTCCGTCCTGAACAGCCCGCTGCCGTCGGAGTACTCCGCGCGTTCCAGCTCCGGGCCGGCGCCCGAGCCTATGTTCAGCAGTATCTCTATCCTCGTGCCGTCCCGCGTCACGGGCACAGCCCGGAGGAATTTGCGCTCGTTTTCGGCCCTCTCTTTGAAGGCCGCGGCGCGGGCTTCGCAGTCTTTTATCACGGCCTCGTCCGGCTCTGTGAGCACCAGCCCGCGTTCAGCGTCGCAAATGATAAACTCGCCCTCGCATATGCGCTCCGTCGCGCCCTCTACGCCCAGGACGGCGGGGAGCTCGTAGCCGCGCGCGATGATCGCCGTGTGCGAGGTCGCGCCGCCGGTCTCGGTGACGATGCCCAGCACGTTCTTCCTGTCCAGCCCCGCCGTGTCCGAGGGGAAGAGCTCCTCCGCCACGACGATGACCGGCCCCGCCAGGCTCGCCAGCGAGCGCTCCGGCTCGCCCGCCCAGCAGCGCAGCAGCCTGAGCTTCACGTCCGCGAGGTCCGAAGCCCGCTCGCGCATGAGCTTGTTCTTCGAGCGCGAGAGCACGGCCCGGAACATGTCGTAGACCCTCGCCGCCGCGCAGTCGGGCGAGAGCCGCTCCGCGCGCACGAGCTGCCGTATCTCCTCGTCCATGGCCGGGTCGCGCAGTATGTCCCTGTGCGCCGCTACGACGGCAGCCTTATCCGGCTCATCCGCCGTGAGCCGCGCCTCGAGCGCGTCAAGCTCCGCCCCGGCCCGGGCCAGCGCCTCGTCGTAGCGCCGGAGCGCCTCGACCTCGCCGCCCTCGGGCAGAGGTTGTTCATTTATGCATGGCTCGAAGGGCCGGTAGACCAGGGCCGCGCCCATGGTATGCCCGGCGATACGCTCTTGCCTTTAAGCTCCATCAGCTGACCTCCCTCATGAGCAGGGCCTCCAGCGCGGCGATATCCCTCGCCACGGCTGCGGCGCCTGCGTCCTCCAGCTCCGACGGCCCGGCATAGCCGCAGAACTCTACACCTATGCAGTCGAGTCCCAGCCCGCGCGCCGCGAGCACGTCCCAGGCCCGGTCACCGACCATCACCGCCTCGCGAAGCACCGCCGCTTTGTCCTCCGGTATGCCGTTATGCAGGCTGCCCACGACCACCTCGAAGCAGTCGGGAAAGCCGCAGAGCCTCAGCGTCCGCTCGCAGTAGGCCTGAGGCTTGCTCGTGGCTATGCCCAGCCGCACCCCGTGTGCGTGCAGCCTCCCCAGCAGCTCCGGCATGCCCGGCACGGCCCTCGTATACTCTATGCCGTGCTCGGCGTAGTCCTTTGCAAATTCGTCCCAGACGATTTTGTACTTGTCGCCGAATATGCCCCGACGGTGGAGCGAGACCTCGAGCGGCGGGCCCATGAACTGCCCGGCCTCGGCGCGCGGTATCTCCGGCAGGCCCGCGAGGCGCATCGCAGCGTTGAGAGAGCGCCACGCGCCCTCGGCGGAGTCCACCAGCGTGCCGTCCATGTCGAAAATTATCGCCCTTGCCACGGCCTCACCTCAGCCGCAGACGGCGTCCAGATAGGGGTCGATGCTGTCGCCTATGCGGTCGAGCAGCAGGCTCTCGGCGTCGCCGCCTATCGCACCCGAGCGCAGGCGCTGGTATTGCAGGGGCAGGTACTGGCTCAGCAGCGCAAGAGGTATTCCTTCGCGGTCGAGGTTCCCGAGCAGGGTGCGCAGCGCTACCTCGACCCGCGGCGAGGGCAGGCAGTACCTTGCCCTGTCGGAGAGACTGTAGGCCCGGGCATACCTCACGCCGGCCTCGCGTCCGTGATAGTAGCCGCCCCAGTATTTGTCGTCCTCGCACATGACCCAGTCGAGTGTCTCGCGGAAGCGGCTCAGAGGGAAGGGCCGCAGCTTTGAAAGCTCCAGCTCTATCCGCTCCAGCGAAAAGAGCGCTTCGCGCAGGGCGAAGGTCAGCGCCGGGCCGACCTTGAGTATCGCCACCCCGTCCTCGACCAGCTCGGCCAGCTTCTCCGCCGGCTGATAGTCCGTCGAGTGCCCCTCAAACACCAGAGCCGGCCACTTGTCGAGGCAGCGCATCAGCTCCCGCGCCGCCCCGCGGTCATATTCTACCACAGACTCGTCGGCAAATTCCACGCCCGGCTGCACGACTATGGCGATGACCCGCTCCCATGCCGCGCTCAGGCCCCTGTCCTCAAAGGCCGTCTTGAAGGCGCGCAGCGTCGCCTCGCAGTCCCCGGGCCGCGTCACTGCCACCGAGTCCTCGTTCTCCACAGCCCCGCCGGGTATCGGCACCTCGCTGCCTATGACGCAGACCGGCCGAATGCCAGCCTTTGCGGCCTCCTCCTCGGCGGCGGCGCAGAGCCGCGCGGCCCTCGCCGCTATGACCTCGTCCGGCAGGCGCGCGTCCGGGTCGTCGTCAGCCAGCTTCATGCTGGTGTCGAGGTGAAGTTTCGCAAAGCCCGCCGAGGCGTAGCAGCGCACCAGCGTCTCGGCGCTGTCCATGGCCTCCGCCGCGGGCAGCTTCCTGAAGGTCAGAGGTCCCAAATGGTCCCCGCCAAGGATGAGCCGCTCCCTTGGGAAACCCTCCCTGTCAGACAGGGCAAAGAGGAAGTCCCGGAAATCTTCCGGCCTCATGCCTGTATAGCCGCCGTTCTGGTCCACCTGATTGGCAGTGGCCTCGACCAGTACGGGCGCGCTGCGCGCCAGCCCGCGTCTCAGGGCGGCGCGTATGACGTATTCGTTCGCGCTGCAGCAGGACCAGACGCCGGTCCTCGAGCCGCGCTCCCTGCCACGGAGCAGGCCGAGCAGCTCCGGCGCGCTCACAGCTTTATCCACGGCTCAAGCCCCTCGGGGCTGTCGGGATCGACTCCCCGGCCCAGCGCGTGGCGGTAGCAGACGAGCTGGATGCAGTAAAGGCCGAAGATCGCCTCGGCGTCCGCCGAGCCGCAGTCCGGCAGGCGTATGCGCCGCCCGGGCAGCTTGTCCCCGCCGTCCGCGCGGTCGAGCACCAGCAGGTGAGAGGTTTTTGCCGCGACGTCCCCGAGCAGGGCCGCCTGCAGCTTGCGGTCGCCCTTCGAGAGCAGGGCTATGACCAGAGTGTCCGGGCATATCTGTACCATAGGCCCGTGACGGCAGTCGAGCATGTGGTAGTGGTTTGAGTCGCGGCGGCAGATCTCCTTGAAGGCCAGCGAGCCCTCCTCGGCCAGCCCCGCGCAGCCGGAGTCCGCGAGCACCACGGCCCGGGTCCAGTCCTCCGAGGCCGCGAGCGTCAGGGACTGCTCCTGTCTCGGGCAGAAGTCCCGCGCCAGCGCCGGCAGCCTCGAGAGCGCCTCGAGTCCGGCCTCGTCCCCGCCGGCGATGCAGGCGAGGCCCAGCGCAGCTGCGTAGAGGTTCGACACCGTCCGCGTCTGGCAGACGGCCTCGTCAAAGGCCCAGGGTATGTTCAGCGACCAGTCGGCCAGCTCCTCGACGGGCGCATTTTCCCTCGCGCAGACGGAGAGCACCCTGCAGCCGAAGCCCTCCCGGCAGAGAGAGGCCGCCCGCACCAGCTCGCTTGTCGCCCCGGAGCGAGAGAGCAGCAGGAGCGTCGCGCCCTCGAGCAGCTTAGCGTAGTCGCCGAAATTTACGAGCAGATCCCCGGCGGCAAGCGCAAAGGCCGCGCGCCCAGTCTTCTGCGCAAATTGCATGGCCGCGGACTTCGCCAGACTATAGCTCGACCCGCAGCCGAGGACGACGAGCTTCTTTACCTCATCCAGCTGCGCCCTGGCCTTGTCCCGCGACTGCATGAGCAGCGCCAGGGTCTTTTCAAGCGCCTCGAACTGCCCGCGCAGCTCGCGCTCCGTAATATACATAAGCGGCTCCTTTCGTTATAAGCAGACGGGGCGGCGGCGATAATGCGCACGCCGCCCCTGAAGGTGGATAGAGAGTCTTATTTCTTGCCGGCCGCGGCGAGGTTCTTCTGCCTTCTGGCTTCGAGCACGCAGGCCAGGATGAACACGGCGACTATGATGATTATGCCGACGACGGGCTTATACATGGCGGTCATGACGGCCATGGCGTCGATGCAGTCGTGGACGGTGCCCTCGGCTCCGACGGAGGCGAAGTGGCCGAAGAGCTTGTAGGTGAAGCCGGAGAAGACGATAAGCTCGAGGCCGTAGGTGAAGCCCGCAGCCATGGCGCCGCGCCTGCCGCCGAGAGCGTTGCCCATGATGCCCGCGACGCCGCCGGTGAAGAAGGCGCCGATGATGGAGACCAGAGGCACAACGCCGAAGAGTGCGGAGGAGATGAACATCGCGACGATCATGCCGATGGTGGCGAAGATGAAGCCCAGCATGAGGGAGTTGGGAGCAAAACCAAAGAGGGCGGGCGCGTCGAGGGCCGGGATCGCATTAGGCACCAGCTTGTCGGCGATGCCCTTGAAGGCCGGGACCAGCTCGCCGAGCAGCATCCTGACGCCCTGCAGGAGCACCATGACGCCGGCGGTGAAGCCCAGAGCCTTGAGCAGGCCATAGATGAGGTAGTTCGTGCCGCCGGAGTACGCGCCGACCGACTCCGGCCCGGCGAGGATGACCACCAGCATGTAGAACACGAACATGACGATGGCGATGGACATGGAGGTGTCCTTGAAGAACTTGAGGCCCTCGGGGAGCTTCATGTCCTCGGCGCTCTTGCTGCCCTTGCCTACCAGCTTGCCGACATAGGCCGAGGAGACAGTGCCGAGAGTGGTGAGGTGGCCGATGGCAAAGTCGTCGCTGCCGGTTATCTTGCGCACGACAGGCTGCGCTATGGCCGGGATGAGCGTCAGGATGATGCCCTGCAGCACAATGCCTATGCCGATGATCGCGCCGCTTGACATGCCGGCGGAGTAGAGGCAGAAGGCAACGGCCACGGAGTTTATCCACATCATGTGTCCGGTGAGGAATATGTACTTGAGCGGGGTGATGCGGGCCAGCAGGATGTTCACCAGGAAGCCCGCGCCCATGATTATCGCCGAGGTCGAGGCTATGACCGGAACCGCGTCCTGCATGGCGCCGACGATGATCTCGGAGCCGGTGGCGAAGCCGCTGAGATTAAAGACCTCCTGGAACAGCCCGACAAAGGGGAGTATCTCAGTCACGAGCAGGCTCGAGCCGGCGGAGAGCACCAGATAGCCCAGCGCCGTCTTCACTGTGCCCGAGAGCACCTCCGAAAACTTCTTGCGCTGCGCTATAAGGCCGATGAGCGCAACGATGGCCAGAATGATGGTCGGGGTCTGCAATAGCTCGAGATAGCTGCCGGAAAAGCCCTCGATGCGCTCCTGCAGGGTGCTCAGTTTCGCCCTCGGAAAGAGCGCCAGATGCGGGATGAGCAGCGCGTTCACCGGCACCAGCCCGCCGGCGCGGTAGAACACCTCCATCGCAAACATCTGCGAGTGCCCGCAGCCGAAGACGTGTATGAGCCTGCCGCTGCATACAGATGCGGCGCAGTACTCCGCCGCCTTTTCTATCGCCGCGCCCTCCTCGTCGAACTGCCTGTCGAGCTGCTCCGTGATGACGCGGCGGTATTCGAGATACTTCATTTCAGCTTACGCACCCTCCCTCAATTTTTTCATGACTTCGGATTTTGGTCCGCCGTTTCTGAGCAGCTCCAGGAACTCCTCGTCCTGTAGATAGCCGCCCAGCTCGCGCATCAGGCCAAGATGACTTTTCTTGTCTACGGCGGCAAAGGTGAAGGCTGCCTTGATCCGCTTCTCGCCGAGATATACAGGCTCGGCCAGCAGCACCAGACTCATCGCCATCGCCTTCACGCCCGCCTCCGGCCTGCCGTGGAAAAAGGCGATGTTGTCCACCAGCACCATGTACGAGCCGAACTCCGCGATCGTGTCCTTGATGGACTGCAAAAACCTCGGCTCCACAAGCCCCTCGTCCACCAGCAGTCCGCCGCCGATGTCTACCAGCGCCTCCCAGCCGGAGCATACCACTCCGTCCAGATATGTCGCGTCCGTCACAAGATCACAGATCATATACTCAAGTCAGGGGGGGTGGAGAAATGGACGGCATACCGCTTTACAGGGAGATCTACGAGGACATAAGAAGAAAGATCGATTCGGGCGAATATTCGGAAAACGCGCCGCTGCCGGCCGAGCGCGTGCTCTGCGACATGTACCACGTCAGCCGTTCGACCATCAGGGCCTCGCTTGAGGCGTTGTACAAGGCGGGGTATATCGTGAAGGTGCACGGCAACGGCAACTTTGTAAAGCCGAAGATGTTCGAGCAGCGCCTGACGAAGTCCCACTCCTTTGCCAGCAGCCTGAAGGCCCAGCATGTCCTCATAAAAACCAGATACTGGACTATGACCTGATAGACGCAGGGGCTGACAAGTATCTGTCCTCGATAGAGCAGGTGCGGCACGGCGGCAGACAGACACGCTGGCACAAGCTGGTACGCCTGCGCTCGGCGGAGGCTTTCCCGCTGAAGATAGAGACGACCTATCTGCCGCAGAGCCGCTTTCTGTCGCTGGAGCCGGATGTGCTGCGCGACGGCTCGCTGTATGCGTATCTTGAGACGTATTACAACATGGAGATAACGGACGCGGGCGAGGTGCTTTCTCCGCTCATACCGAACGCGCGCGAGCGGATGCTGCTGCAGATCCCGGCGCACGTGCCCTGTATGCTCTGCGAGAGGTTCTGCCACGAGCGGGAGCATCTCATAGCCATACACCGCACGGTGGTGAGGGGCGACAAGTTCAAGTTCAAGGCGGCGTATTACGTGGACGAGCCTGCGAACCCTTGAACGGCTGGTGAAAAAAGAAGAAAAGAGCATGTGCCGTGTGGCGCATGCTCTTTCCATATAATAAACGGGTCGCCGTCAGGGGCGTGATTTGGGAATGGAGATGGTGACGATGAGTTCGGTATCGGTCTCCTGCTTTTTCATGCCGGCGTTGATGCCGCCCTGTTTCATGATATCTAGGCTTTTGGTGAGGCTGTTGAGGAAGATGCGCACGTCCTTGAGGACGAAGGCGCGGCGCGGTTTGGGCTTTTCCTCCGGCGAGGGACTCAGCAGGGAATCTATGTAGGCGTCGGTCTGCGCGACGTTGAGGCCCAGCTCTACGATCTGAGCGAGGGCGGCCCTCTGCTTCTCCGGGCTCTCAAGACGGAGCAGCGCCCTGCCGTGCCGCTCCGTCAGGCCCTTGTCCCGCAGGGCGGCCAGTATGTCCGGCGGCAGCTTCAGCAGGCGCAGCTTGTTCGCCACCGCGCTCTGGCTGAGACCCAGCCTGCGCGCCGCCTCCTCCTGGCTCATGTCGAACAGGCGTATGAGGTTCGCTATGCCGCGGGCCTCCTCTATGAAATCCAGATCCTCCCGCTGGAGGTTCTCCACCATAGCCAGCAGGCCCGATTCCTCCATGTCCACGTCCAGCACTATGCAGGGTATCCTCGTGAGCCCGGCGAGCTTCGCCGCGCGCAGCCGCCGCTCGCCGGTCACGAGCTCGTAACGCCCGTAGTGCAGCCGGACGGATATGGGGGAGATCAGCCCGTACTCGGCTATGCTCGCAGCCAGTGAGCCGAGGGCCTCGTCGTCAAATATCCTCCTGGGCTGGTTCGGGTTCGGCTCGATCTCCGACACGGGTATCTGCGTTATCCCGCCGCGTCCCAGCCTGGGTCTCGTCAAAAGCGTCTGCATCCGCGCTCCCCCTCGTGTGTCAGTTCCTGTCCGGATCGTACTACTTCCGCCGCTGAGAAATCCCGCGAAAATTGTTCTCAGGCAAAATAAAAAAAGGCGGCGGACAGTCTGTTTCTCAGACCATCCGCCAAAACAGGGTTGTGGGATAAAGATATGAGCCGGGTCCCCGCATACCGTCCCGCTTGGCGCGGGGCGGTAATTGGATAAGCTGTGATGAAAGGATAACGCATTTCAAAAGCCTTTGCAAGAGCGAAAAAACTCGAAAAAACACAAGTTTTGCCGAATGAATATTTGAGCGTAATGAGGGGAAAATTAAGCGTTGAGATCAGCCGAAAAGGAGGCAGTTGGCATGATAATGGATCGCATAGCTCTGATACTGGCGATCATCGGCGGGCTGAACTGGGGCAGCATCGGGCTTTTCCGCTTCGACCTGGTAGCGTGGCTGTTCGGCGGACAGACGGCGACCGTGAGCCGCGTGGTGTACACTCTCGTCGGCCTCGCGGCCCTCTGGTGTGTGACCCTGCTGTTTCGCGAGCGCGAAGAGGACGCGCAAGGCGCATGATCTGATAGAGCCGGGACAGTGAAAAACGCTGTCCCGGCTCTGTTTATGCGGACGGCGCTGTATAAACATGGCATCAAGAATGGCCCGACGGGCGTTAAGAAGCTGATAAGATATGGCTTTTGCGATTGAAAGAGCCAAATTTCTCCTTTATAATCTGTGTACCGGGCCTGGAAACCCGGTTGGGAGTGATAAAAAAGGAGGAAAATTATGGAACACAAACGCGGTAATTGGGGGAGCAATTTCGGCTTCCTCATGGCGGCTGTCGGCTCCGCCGTCGGCCTGGGCAACCTCTGGGGCTTCCCGTACAAGATGGGCTCGAACGGCGGCTTCGCCTTCCTCATCGTCTACCTGCTGCTGGTGCTGTTCGTCGGCTTCATGGTCATGGTCGGCGAGCTGGCGCTGGGGCGCAAGTCGGGCCTCGGCGTCGTCGGCACCTACAAGAAGCTGTCCAAGGAGGTCCGCTGGCTCGGCTGGCTCGGCATAGCCTCGGCCTTCCTCATCATGAGCTTCTACACCGTCCTCGGCGGCTACGTCACGAAGTACATCGTCGTGAACCTGGGCGACATTTTCGGCGCCTCCTGGGGCAGCGGCGGCATAGCGGCGGGCGACCTCTTCAACGGCCTGCTGACCAACCAGCTCGAGTCCATCGTCTACAGCGTCATCTTCCTCGCGCTCACCTGCATCATAGTCATGGGCGGCATCTCGGGCGGCATAGAGAAGTTCACGAAGTACGCCATGCCCGCGCTCTTTGTCATGCTGCTCATAGTCATCATCCGCTCCGTCACCCTGCCCGGCGCGGGCGAGGGCCTGCGCTTCATGCTGGTGCCGAACCTCGAGCCGCTCAAGGAGGACTTCATGGCCGTCATCTCCTCGGCCGGCGGTCAGATGTTCTTCTCGCTCTCCCTCGGCATGGGCGCCATGATCACCTACGGCTCCTACCTTGAGAAGAAGGAGAACATCGAGAAGAACGCGCTCATCGTCGTCTCCTCCGACACGCTGGTCGCCGTCATGGCCGCCTTCGCAATCCTGCCCGCGGCCATCGCCCTCGGCGGCGAGGACGCCGCCATGGCCGGCCCGAGCCTGCTGTTCGTAACGCTGCAGGACGTGTTCGCCGCCATGGGCAGCCTCGGCCCCGTCTTCGGCCTCATCTTCTACATACTCGTTTTCATCGCGGCCATAACCTCCGCCATCTCGCTGGTCGAGGTCGTCACCACCTTCTACATGGACAAAGCGCACGCCAAGGGCCAGCCCGGCAACCGCAAGAAGTATACCATCCTCACCTGCCTGGCCATCCTGGTCCTGGCCGTGATCGTGGCGGCGGACGGCCTGGGCTCCAACGGGCTCTGGCAGCCGCTGGGCTACTGCTGGCTCGACTTCATGGACCTCTGGTCCGAGGGCATCATGATGCCGCTGGGCGCGCTGTTCATGTGCATCTTCATCGGCTACGAGTACAAGGTCGATACCCTCGCAGAGGAGATCGAGATCAACGGCAACGTGTTCAGGACAAAGAAAATATATGCCGTTTGCTGCAAGATCGTAGTGCCGCTGGCCATGTTCCTCGTGCTCTTCGGCCAGCTGCAGACCTTCGGCATCATAAAGTAAAGTTCCTCTCCCACCATATTCCTTAGAAGGCGGCCATCCGTTCACGCGGCGGATGGCCGCCCGTTTGTGTTGACTTGAGAGACCGGCTGTGGTATCCTGTTAACATAATACCCGAAGATTGGGGTGTACGAATGGACAATAAACAGCATGGGGCGGGAAAACCGCTCGGCGAGGAGATAAGGAAGCTCGGGCGTGAGGAGCTGATCGCGCTGGCGCTGCAAGTCTGCGCGGACGCGGCGGCCTGCGGGGAGAGCTTCCACGGGAATATCCACCCGGGGAACATCGCGCAGGACGCGCAGGGGGCCTGGAGGCTCGGCCCGAGGGCGGATCACGCACCGGGCGACTGGTCTACGGACGAGCTGGAGTACATGGCGCCGGAGCTGTTCTGGAACGGCACGGCGGAGGCTTCAGCGGACGTGTATTCTATTGGACTGCTGCTGTACGCGGGCGTGAGCGGCGGGCTGCTGCCGTTCTTCAAAAAGGCGCCGGAGAACATGACGAACGAGCTGCGGGCGCTGGCGCTCAGGCGCCGGATGAACGGGGACGAGATACATATACCGGCCGCGGCGGGCGAGACGCTCGGGCCGGTCATGGCAAAATGCCTGCGCTTCGACGCTGCGGAGCGGTATAAGGATACTAAGGAGCTTTCGGAGGCCCTGCGGCCCTGCGTGGGCGAGGGCGACGCGAAGGCGATGGAGATGTTCGGCAAGCCCGAGCGGGAGCTGAGCGAGGTCGAGCGTACGATGGCGGGAATTCTGGCGCATCTGGAGCCGGAGGACGAGGAGCCTGAGCCGATACCCGAGCCGGAACCGGAGAAGATACCGGAGTCCGAGCCGCCGAAGGCCGAGCCGAAGCGCCCGAAGGTGGAGCTGCCGCCGGTAAAGCCGGTGGAGCCTCCCAGACCGACCGGTCCCCGGCCGGAGTACAAGGTGGACAGGGACTTTGAGGAGCGGGCGATAAGGGAGAAGGAGGCGCGGCCGAAGCGGAACATGAGGCCGGTGCTGATAGTGCTGGCGATCTGCGCGGTCATCGTGATCGCGGCGCTGGCGGTGAAGTTTTTCCTGCCGGGCGACGGCGGAGAGACCGTGACCAGTCCCACGCCGCCGTTGGAGACGCAGCCTGTCGGCGTGGTCGAGACGGCTGAGCCGACTGTGACGCCGACCACGGAGCCGACGCCCTCCCCGACGCCGACGGCGACGCCGGAGCCGACGTATGAGATAGTCGTGTCCGATTGCAGCTGGGAGGAGGCGAAGGCACTCTGCGAGGAGAGCGGCGGACACCTCGTCGTCATATCCGATGCGGAGGAGCTGGCAAAGGTCACGGCGCTGGCGGATGAGGCCGGGGCGCAGTTCGTGTGGATAGGCCTGCACCGCGTGGACGGCGAGCTTAGCTGGGTGACGGGCGAGGACATTGACTATTACGTCTGGGGTCCCGGTGAGCCTTCCGTGTACGACACGGACGGCACTGCGGAGAACTACGGCCTGCTCTGGAAGACGGGCAGCGGCTGGATCTATAACGACTCCAGGAACGACCCTGCTGCCGCCTACCCCGGCATCTACAGCGGCAAAGTCGCCTACGTCTGCGAGTACGACCCCGAGTGACCGGGAGACAAAACAAAAAATGACGAAGCCCGGAGTGCATCTGTGCACTCCGGGCTTTTGCTGCTCATATTGGGAATTCTATGGTGATCTCGGTGCCTTTCGGGTCGGAATAGAGGCTTATCCTGCCTTTGTGGTACTGAACAGCGTGCTTTACTATCGACAGTCCCAGACCGGTGCCGCCAGTCTCCTTGGAGTGGCTCTTGTCTACCCTGTAGAAGCGCTCGAACACCCTTGGCTGATGCTCGGGGGGGATGCCCGGGCCGTCGTCTCTGACCTTTAATCTTGCTGTGCCGTCCCTGGCCTCGGTCGTGACGACCACGTGACCGTTGTCCCTGCCGTACTTCACGGCGTTGTCCGCAAGGTTCCAGACGACCTCCCAGAGCAGACGGTGCACGCCTGTCATTTTTGCCGGGCCGCCCTCGACCTTAATTTCCGTGCCGCGCTTTTTCGCCGACGGCTCGAGCTGTGCAGCGACCTCAACGGCCAGCTCGTGCAGATCGACCTCCTCCGTCGGAAAGTTCTCGCCCTCGTCGAGCCGCGAGAGGCCGATGACATCCTCTATGAGTGCCAGCAGCCTTGCCGCCTCCGAGCGTATGCGCTTATAAAACTCCGCTTCATCTCCGCGCTTTACCAGCCCCGTCTCGAGCAGTTCCGCCGCGCCCATGATGGAGTGCAGCGGGGTCTTCAGCTCGTGTGAGACGTTGGCCGTGAACTCGCGCCGGATGCGCTCGGCCCGGTTCCGCTCAGTGACGTCGAAGATGAGCAGCACCGCGCCGCCGCCGGATACGGGACTTGCCGTCAGCTGGTATTCCAGCCCCATGCGCTCTATCGTCGCCTCGGCTCTCGTGCCCTCGTGTGCGCTCTCGGTCACGGCGCGCAGTTCCGGTGAGCGGTCCACCGTCAGGATGTCCTTGCCGACGCAGTCCTCAGATGCGCCGAATATCCTTGACGCCGCGGGGTTGATGCTAAGGATGCAGCCGTCCCTGTCGAGCAGGATGAGCCCCTCTGACATGCTGCCCGTGACGGCCTCGAACTCGCGCCGCCTGCGGCCGAGCTCCTCGAGCTGGGAGCGTATCTGCCTCTGCTGCCGTTCGACGCGCGTGAGCAGGGGAGAAAGCTCGTCGTAGGTCTCATTCTCCAGCGGGTGGTCGAGGTCGATGGAATTGAGCGGCCCCACGATGCGCTTCGACAGCCCGGAGGCCAGAAACGCAGAGAGCGCGAGGGCCAGTATGATTATTATCAGCAGCGGCTGCAAAATGCCCAGCAGCAGGGTAGGTACCGTGTAATGTGAGGCCGCGGCGCGGATGACCGTGCCGTCGGAGAGCCTGCGGGCGAGGTATACCGTCTTTTCGCTGAGCGTTGCAGAGACGCGGCTGCCCTCGCCGCTGCCGGTCTCGAGCGCCTCGGCTATCTCCTCGCGCCCGGCGTGGTTTTCCATGGAGGAGGCGTCGGCGTTCGAGTCGTATATGACCACGCCCTCGGCGTCCACCCAGGTGAGCCGGAGCCCGTCGCGCCTGCCGACGCTCTCGAGATAATCCAGCCCGTCGGCTTCGACGCCCGCCGCAGCGAGCTGAAGCTCGGTCTCGAGCTGCTTTTCCTGCCTGGCGGAGAAATAACTGTACAGCGCGCCCATGACAAGCGTCAGACAGGCAAGGAACACCGCCAGCGCGGTGAGGATGACGGAGCGGAAGATGCGTTTAGTCATGCCTCACGCCTCCGTCCTGTAGCCGACGCCGCGCACGGTGCCGATGATGGAGCCGGCCTCGCCCAGCTTCTGCCGGAGCGTGCGCACGTGTACATCCACGGTGCGGGTCTCGCCGTCGTAGTCCGTGCCCCAAATCTCGCTGAGCAGCCGGTCACGTGTGAACACCACGCCGGGGCTGGATATCAGAGTCCAGAGCAGTTCGTATTCCTTGAGCGTCAGCGTGACCTCGGCGCCGTTCGCCGTTACCCTGTGGCTCGCCGGGTCCACCGTCACGCCGCCCAGCGACACCGAGGCCTTGCTTCCGCCGGGGTTCGTGCGCCTGAGCACCGCCCGGACGCGGCTTATCATCTCGAGCATGCCGAAGGGCTTCACCAGATAGTCGTCCGCGCCGGAGTCGAGGCCGGTTATCTTGTCATACTCCTCGCCGCGCGCCGTGGCCATGATGACCGGCACGTTACGGGTAGCCGCGTTCATGCGGAGCTTTTTCAGTATTTCCATACCGTCGTCCCCAGGCAGCATGACGTCGAGTATTATCAGCTCCGCCGGGGCCTTTTTGAGCGCCGCGAACAGGGCCTCGCCGCTGTCCACGCCCTCGGCCTCGAAGCCCGTCGAGCGCAGGGCATAGACCTCGATATCCCTTATGCTCGCGTCGTCCTCCACACAGTATATCATCACAAGACCTCCCGGCCCTTGTAGTATCCGGTCGCGGCGAACTCGACCCACTCAGCTATGTTCGTGGCGTGGTCGCCTATGCGCTCGAGATACTTGGCTATCATCAGCAGATCGAGCGCGTATTCCCCATCGCCCGGGTGCTGCGAGAGCCGCTCTATCATGGCGCTTTTGATGGCCGTGAAGACCCTGTCTGCCTCGTCATCCCTTCTCGCTACCGCTCTTGCGGCGGCGGGGTCGCGGCTGACGTAGGCGTCCACGCTGTCTGTCACCATGGCCACGACGGTCTGCGCGAGGCGCTTGAAAAGCTCCGCATCGGCCTTGTTCAGCTCGCCCATGAAACCCGCAGTCTCGGCAATGTCGAGGGCCTGGTCGCCTATGCGCTCCATATCCGTTATCATCTTGAGCGCGGCCGATATCTGCCGCAGATCGCCCGCCACGGGCTGCTGCTGGAGCAGGAGCCTCAGACAGACCCTTTCTATCTCGCGCTCCTTCTGGTCTATCTCCTCCTCGAGGGCGCTGACCCTTGTGAGCAGGCTCCTGTCGGCATCCAGTACCGAGCGCGCGGTGACGGCTATGGCCTCCTCGCAGAGCGCGCCCATGTTTATGAGCTCGCGGTTCAAAAGGGCGAGCTGCCCATCGAATCTCTGCCTCATATCAGCCGAACCTCCCCGTGATGTAGTCCTCTGTCCTCTTATCCTGCGGGTGCGAGAATATCCTCTCCGTATCCCCAAACTCGACCAGCTCGCCGAGCAGGAAGAAGGCTGTCATGTCCGAAACGCGCACTGCCTGCTGCATATTGTGTGTCACCATGACCACAGTATAGCGGTTTTTAAGCTCCATCGCAAGCTCCTCGATCTTGGAGGTGGATATGGGGTCAAGGGCGCTGGTGCTCTCGTCCATGAGCAGCACGTCCGGCTCGACCGCCAGGGCGCGGGCTATGCAGAGCCTCTGCTGCTGGCCGCCCGAAAGACCGAGGGCGCTCCCCTTTAATCTGTCCTTGACCTCGTCCCAGATGGCGGCGTCGCGCAGCGAACGCTCCACTATATCGTCGAGCTTCGCGCGGCTGCGCACCCCGTGCGTGCGCGGGCCGTAGGCGATGTTGTCGTAGATGCTCATGGGGAAGGGATTGGCCTTCTGGAAGACCATGCCTATCTGCTTGCGCAGACGCGTCACATCCACGTCTTTGCCGTAGATGTTCTCTCCGTTATAGAGCACCTCGCCCTCTATGCGTACGCCGGGCACGAGGTCGTTCATGCGGTTGAGTGTTTTGAGGAAGGTGCTCTTGCCGCAGCCCGATGGCCCTATGAGGGCGGTTATGCGGTTTTCAGGTATTTTTAGCGACACCGACTTGAGCGCGTGGTTGTCGCCGTAGTACAGCTCGAGGTCCTTCGCCTCGATGATGGTATTTTCACTCATTTTATTTATCTCCCGCTCTCAGCGTTTTTTGAGCTTTTTGCCCGCGAGCTTCGCGGCTATGTTGATGGCGAAGGCTATGACGAGCAGCACGACAGCCACGGCGAAGGCCGAGTCAAAGTCGGCCCGTTCCTTGGCGTAGTTGTAGAGGGCGACGGTGAGCGTTGCGCCCGAGCTGTCGAAGAGGGTCTCGAAGAACTCGCCTATGGTGTCGCCGTACTTGGCGAGGCGCGTGCCCATGCCCGCCGTGAACATCAAAACGGCGCTCTCGCCGACGATGCGGCCCACGGCGAGGATGCAGCCTGTGACGATGCCGTCCACGGAGGAGGGCAGGACCACGGTGCGTATCATATGCCACTTTCCGCTGCCGAGGGCCAGACTGCCCTCGCGATAGCTCTGCGGCACGGTCTTGAGCGACTCCTGCGTCGTCCTTATGACGGTCGGCAGGGTCATCATGACGAGCGAGAGCGCACCCGCTATGAGGCTCTGGCCTAGGCTGAAGAATTCACAGAAGACGATGACGCCGACGAGCGCAAAGATGATGCTCGGCATGCCGGAGAGCGTTTCCGTGGCGAATTCTATGGCCGAGACGAGCCGCTTGTTAGTGGCGTATTCCGTCAGGTAGATAGCGCTGCCCACGCCGAGAGGCAGGATGAAGATAAGCGTCGCTATGATGACGTAGACAGTGTTGAGTATGGCGGGCAGAATGCCCTCGATGTCCTTTATGACGCTCTCCTCGCTGGTGAGAAACTGCCAGCTCAGGTGTGGAATGCCGCGGTAGAGGATGTAGCCTATGAGGAAGACGAGCAGGGCGCAGATGAGAACAGCTGCGGAGTAGAGCAGCGCGCGCATGGTGAGGTCATATGCCTTCCTGCGGGGGCTGAGGCCCTTTGTTATCGATTCTTTCACGCTTCGCCCTCCTTGCTGCGCTTTAAAAACAGGTTCAGCGCGGCGTTAATGAGCATGATGAACAGAAAGAGCACAAGTCCGATGGAGAAGAGCGCCTGACGGTGCAGGCCGTCTGCATAGCTCATCTCACCGGCTATGGCCGTAGTCAGGAACTTTACGCTGGTGAGCAGGCTCGGCATGTTCGCGACGTTGCCGGCCACCATGAGTATGGCCATGGCCTCGCCTATGGCCCGGCCCACGCCGAGCACGACGGCAGCGGCGATGCCGCTCTTGGCGGCCGGGGCAGAGACGCGGAAATAGGTCTCGAGCTCCGTCGCGCCGAGGGCGAGCGAGGCCTCCTCGTACTCGCGCGGCACGGCATTGAGCGCCGTCTCGGAGACGGAGATGATGCTGGGCAGGATCATGATGGCCAGGACGACCATGGCGGCAAGCAGGCTGTCGCCAGCAGGCAGGTCAAAGAACTCGCGTATCGCGGGCAGCAGCACCATCATGCCCACGAGGCCGTAGACGACGGAGGGGATGCCCGCGAGCAGGTCCACGACCTCGCGTATGACGGCGGCGAGCCGCCGGGGCGCGACCTTAGAGAGGAATACGGCCATGAGGAAGCCAATGGGCACGCCTATGACGATGGCGCCCGCCGTACCGTACACGCTCGTGAGGATCATGGGCAGGATGCCGAAGGCGGGGTTTCCGCTCTTGTTTGCCGGGTCCCAGTTCGTGCCGCCGAGGAACTCAAGCAGCCCGACTTCCCTTATTGCGGGGATGCCTGAGACGATGAGATAGACGGAGATGACAAGTACAAAGGCCACGGCCACGAGGCCGCAGATGAGAAAGAGGGCCTTCATGAAAAACTCCATGGCATCCCTCGCGCCGCGGCTCGGGCTTTTGCGGCCCGGGGTCTTTGCTCCGCGCTTCGATGCTGCGTCCACTTTGCCGCTTTCTCCCTTCGTTGTAATGGCTTCGTTCAAAACACTTACCTCTTTCTTTCCCTTGGGGTGGATCTGACAGAAGCTCAGGCCGGCTGCCCTGAACGCCTGTCAGATGCACCCCTGTCACAGGGCAAGAGGCCCCCGGAGAGGCGGGGGCCCATGCCGTTTTTGCGTATACCGCTCAGCCGTTCGCGGAGACAGCGCCCGCGGCGGCGATGATGTCGGCGACCTCGGCGCTCATGGCGTAGTCGAGGAAGGCCTTGGCCGCAGCGGAGAGCTCAGTGCCCTCGACGGTGACGACCACGAAGGGGCGCTGGATGGGGAAGCTGCCGTCCGCGACGGTCTCCTCGGTGGGGACCACGCCGTCCACGCTCACCGCGACGACGCTCTCATCCACGGCGGAGAGGGAGGCGTAGCCGATGGCGTTCGGGTTGGAGGCCACGTTGCCGATGACGTCGCCGGTGGAGCTGTACTCGTTGAGGTAGGCGCACTTGTCTTCGATGCCGAGGATCTCCTCGAAGGCGCTGCGGGTGCCGGAGGCAGAGTCACGTCCGAAGACAGCGATCTCGGCGTCATTGCCGCCCAGCTCGGACCAGTTGGTGATCTCGCCGGTGAAGATCTTGGCGATCTGCTCGCTGGTGAGCTCGGTCACGGGGTTTTCGGGATTTACGACGACGGCCACGCCGTCCTTGGCGATGACGTTCGCAACGGCGCCTTCGCCCAGTTCGTCCTCAGAGAGCTCGCGGCTGGAGAGGCCCAGGTCGCAGCTGCCGGCGAGGACGCCCTCGATGCCGGCGCTGGAGCCGGAGCCGGTGTAGCTGATCTGCACGTCGGGGTTCAGCTCATTGAAGCCCTCGGTCAGAGCGTTGATGACGTCGCCCATGGAGGTGGAGCCGTTCACGACCACGGTGCCGCTAAGCTCGATAGGGTCGTTCGAAGGGGCCTCGGTCTCAACGCTGTCGGTCTCGGGGGCATCGGTGGGGTCGGAGGGCTGCTCGCCGCAGGCGGCCAGCAGGCCGAGGCAGAGGACCAGCGCGAGCGCTATTGTCAGAGTCTTTTTCATCTTTTCGTTTTCTCCTTATGTTCATATTCGCACAGGGCTTTCTCACCCTGCAAAATGGAGATTATCCGCGCCGTGTAAAATGAAAAAGCTCCGCATTGTAAAATGGAAGTAAAGTTAAATATTTAATTTTCCTCTAATGCTTACGGTCTATGCTGTTATATTACAAGATGTATGCGTTGACGGCGGCGGACTTGGATGTTAAAATACAAGATGTTGGATGGAGACGCATAACGCGCTTTACAAGGGGTCTGAGTATGGAAAAAGGGAGCGGAAGCTCGTTCATGCAGAAGGTCGCGGCGGTGATCGTGGAAAGGAAGACTGTGTTTTTCCTGCTCTTCACCGTCCTGGCGGTCTTCTGCTTTTTTTCACGCAACTGGGTGAATGTTAACGACGATATAACGAGCTATCTGGGCAAGGACACCGAGACGCGGCGCGGCCTCGACATCATGGAGACGGAGTTCACCACCTTCGCTACGGCGAACGTCATGGTGTCCAGCATCACCTACGAGGCGGCGGAGCGTCTGCTGCCGCAGATAGACGCCATAAACGGCGTACACTCCGTGGAGTTTGACGCCACGGAGGCGCACTATAAAAACGCCTCTGCCCTGTTTACGGTCACCTTTGACGGAGACACGACCTCGCCCGTGAGCGAGGGGGCCATGGACGAAATCAAGGTCCTGCTCTCCGACTACGATACCTACATAAGCTCCGATGTGGGCAACCCCATGGAGCAGACGATAAAGTACGAGATGGTGGTCGTCCTTGGAATCGCGATCTTCATTATCGTGGCGGTGCTGCTGTTTACCTCGAACACCTATATGGAGATACCGGTGCTGCTCATCACCTTCGGAGCGGCGGCGCTCCTGAACATGGGCACGAACTACTGGTTCGGGACCATCTCCTACGTCACGGACTCCATTGCGGTCGTTTTGCAGCTGGCGCTCGCCATAGACTACGCCATCATCCTCTGCCACAGGTATACTGAGGAGCGCGAGCGCATGGAGGCCAGGGACGCCGCCGTCGCGGCGCTCTCAAAGGCGATACCGGAGATAAGTGCCTCGAGCCTGACGACCATCTCCGGCCTCGCGGCGCTGACGCTCATGCATTTCCGGCTCGGTTATGATATGGGCATCGTGCTCATAAAGGCAATTATAATGAGCATGCTCTCGGTCTTCCTGCTCATGCCGGGGCTTTTGGTGCTGTTTTCGAAGCTCATTGACAAGACTCACCACAAGAGCTTTGTGCCGAAAATAACGCTCTGGGGCAAACTGACGGTGAAAACTAGATACATCATACCGCCGCTCTTTCTCATAGTTGCGGCGGCGGCCTTCGTGTTCTCGAACCGCTGTCCCTACGTCTACGGTTACAGCACGCTGGACACGGTAAAGCAGAACGAGAGCAAGATCGCCGACAAGATGGTGGCCTCAACCTTCGGCACGGACAATCTCGTAGCCATGCTCGTGCCCTCGGGCGACTATGAGAAGGAGGCAAAACTGCTCAAGGATATCGCGGCCATGCCCGAGGTAGAGAGCTGCATGGGCCTTGCGAACATAGAAGCCATGGACGGCTACACCGTGACCAGCTCATTAAAGCCCCGGCAGTTCGCCGAGCTGACCGATCAGGACATAGAGGCTGCGCGGCTGCTCTACGCCGCCTACGCCGTGAACGAGCAGGACTACGGGCAGATCGTCTCCTCGATAGACGACTACTCTGTGCCGCTGCTGGATATGATCACCTACCTAAAGCAGCAGAAGGACGAAGGCTATGTCTCGCTCGAGCGGGATATGAGCGAGATGCTCGACGAGATGTGCGCGGAGCTGGAGTTCGGCCGGGCACAGCTCGAGGGCGAGAACTGGTCGAGGTTCGTCATATATCTGGACCTGCCGGAGGAGGCGGACGAGACCTTCGATTTCCTCGAGACCCTGCGCTCGCAGGCGAAGCTCTACTACGACGACTGCGTGCTGGTCGGCGAGAGCGTGAACGCGCGCGACCTGCGCTCCTCCTTCTCGACGGACAACCTGCTCATCAGCATACTCTCGGCGCTCTTTGTCGTCGTAGTGCTGCTCTTCACCTTCAAGTCCGTCGGCCTGCCTGTGCTGCTCATCATCGTCATACAGAGCAGTATCTGGATAAACTTCTCCGTGCCGTACCTCACAAGTTCGAACCTGTTTTTCATTTCCTATCTCATAGTCAGCGCGATACAGATGGGCGCTAACATCGACTACGCCATTGTCATATCGAGCCGGTATTTTGAGCTGAAGAAATCGATGCCGATAAAGGAGGCCATGGTGGAGACGCTCAATCAGGCCTTCCCGACGATCATCACCTCGGGCGCGATGCTGGCCTCGGCGGGCCTCATAATAGGGCGCATGACCTCGGACAACACGATATCGTCCATAGGCACCTGCCTGGGGCGCGGCACGATAATCTCCATCTTCCTCGTCATGGGCGTGCTGCCTCAGATACTGTTGCTGGGCGATCTGCTCATAGAGAAGACGGCCTTTGCGATAAAGGGGCCGGAGATAACGCATGTTGAGGGAAGTACGATAAGGCTGAACGGCCGAGTCCGGGGCCAGATATCGGGCTTCATTGACGCGGACGTGAAAGGCGTGTTCCAGGGCAGCCTGCACGCCATGGTCGAATCCGGCTCCATAGAGGTGGACGAGACGAGACCGGAACTGCCGCCCTCTGGGGACGAGCCCGGGGGCGGGGACGAGAGCGGTAAAGAGGAGGAGAGCGTTGGTGTTTAAAAGGATCGTCGCGCTGCTGCTTTGTGTGATGCTGGTGCTGGGGCTTCTCACCATCTCCATCTCCGTCCTGGCGGACGAGGCCGGGGAGACGGAGACGCCGGGTGTCAGCTACTATATAAATACGCTCGAGGACCTCATGGCCCTCGCGGACAGCTGCGCCGTGGACAGCTACTCGAAGAACGTCACGGTCTATCTTCAGACGGACCTCGATCTCACGGGCTCGGACTTCGAGTCCATCCCGACCTTCGGCGGGGTGTTCGAGGGCGGCGGTCACACGATATCGGGCCTGAGCCTCACGGCGAACCGCTCGCACACGGGCTTTTTCCGCTATGTGCAGGAGGGCGCGGTGGTAAAGGAGCTGAACGTCTCCGGCGAGGTGAAGCCGGGCGGCTCGGCGCAGTACGCGGGAGGCATCGCGGGCAACAACGCGGGCACCATCAGGGACTGCTCCTTCACCGGCACGGTGGAGGCCCTGACCTCAACGGGCGGCCTCGTCGGCGCGAACGAAAAGACCGGTGTCATAGAAAACTGCCGGATGAGCGGCACGGTCACGGGCCAGCACTATACCGGCGGCGTGGCGGGACAGAACCTCGGTTCCATAGTCCGCTGCGTGAACTCCGCGGCGGTGAACACCACGAGCCAGGAGGTCTCGACCGACATAAGCGGCCTGAGCGTCACGAACGTCACGAGCATAGATTCCACCACCGAGCTTATAAACGACTATACCGACACCGGCGGCATCGCAGGCTTTTCCTCGGGCATTATCAGCGCCTGCATGAACAGGGGCACGGTGGGGTATGAGCACATGGGTTACAACATAGGCGGCATCGTGGGCAGACAGTCCGGCTATGTCGAGAGCTGCACGAACAGCGGCAGCGTCCTCGGCCGCAAGGAGGTCGGCGGCATCGTGGGCCAAATGGAGCCCTACCTCACACTCGACCTCTCGGCGGCATCAGCTGAGAACCTCTCCACGGAGCTGACGAAGCTCCACGACCTGCTGGATGTGGCGCTCATGAACGCGGGCGACAGCTCGTCGAATATAACGGACCGCCTGAACGCCGTCTCCGGCTACATGGGCAGCGCCTCGGACGACCTCGCGTACATAGCAGGCGAGACCGTGGACTTCGTCGACAGCACCGTGGCTTCCCTCAACGAGATACTCAGCCGCATCGACTACGTCTCAGACAGCGCCCCCGGCATCCTCGGCGACGTGGAGGCTGCGGGTAGCTACATTTCAGACGCCGTGGGCTGGCTTGGCGAGGCGAACAATGACCTCGCCGTCATCGGCCAGATGCAGGGCAGCACCTATGACGAGACCGACCACCGGCTCCTGAGCGTCACGACGGGCACCGGCGGTACGGCGACACTCAGCACCTCGAACCCCGCCGCGGGCAGCGAGGTCACGGTGACGCTCAGGCCGAACACCGGCTACATGGTCGGGAATATAGAGATAGTGGACGCCGACGGATATGCCGTGGGCTACATATACGACGATGCTACGAACACCGTCCTCTTCACCATGCCCACGCTCTCCGGCGACCCCGTGAACGACCCTGTGAACGCGCGGGCGAAGAACACCGTCGTGCGCGTGAGCTTCGTGCCAGCGGCGACATACTTTGAGGATACGGGCAATACCGTCCGCATCAGCACGGGCGCGGGCGGCACGATGACGGCGAGCAGCTATGCACCGACGCCGGGCACGCCGGTCACCCTGAGCATAAGCACGGAGCGCGGCTACGAGCTTTCGGGCCTCTACGTCACGGCCTCGGACGGCACTTCGCCGACGCTCACACGGCTCGACGACCTCGGGACGCAGTACAGCTTCACCATGCCGGCGGGCACGGCGGATGTCACGGCGACCTTCAAGCGCGGCTCGGACTGGAGCACCGTCACCGACGCGGCGGACACCATAGGCGCGGCGGGCGACAGGCTCGGCACCGCCATCGACAGCGCCACGGCCCAGTCTCAGGCGCTCATGTCGGCGCTGAACGACCTGCTGAATGACCCCAACCCAAGTGAAGCGAAGATACAGGCCGTGCTTGACGCGCTGAACGCTCTCTCGGGCAGCCTGACCTCGGCAGGCGGTACCGTGACGGACGTCATCGGCGCGGCGAACACGATAGCGGGCACCACGGCCCCCTACGTCGCCGAGGCGGCGGTCAGGCTCAACGAGCATCTGGGCTACGCCATGCAGAGCCTGCAGGCGGCCTCGAACAGCATAACCAACGCCGTCGCGGGCGTCCGCGAGGTGCTCAGCTACTTGAACGGCCTGCCCGACGTACAGTTCCAGGGCCTGGGCAGCGAATACAGCCAGAGGGTGGATTCCCTCTGCGGGAATATGAAGAACATATCCGATGCGCTAACGGCGCTCAATACCGAGGTCGGCAACTCCGCCACTGTGCTGGTGAGCGACCTGCGGAAGGTGAACGACCAGTTCTCGGTGGTCATGCTCATGCTGGTGGAGGCCATCAAGGCCGCGGCCTCGCCGAACATAGGCGACGTGTTCACGGACGTGTCGGAGGAGGCGGGCTCGGCCACGGACGGCAACATCGCAGGCTGTGGCAACACCGGCTCGGTCTACGGCGACGTGAACATCGGCGGCATCGCGGGCGCAATGGCCATAGAGTTCGACTTCGACCCGGAGAGCGACCTCACCGGCTCGAGCACGATCTCGCGCGCCTTCAACAGCCGCTGCATCCTGCGCGAGTGCGAGAATAACGGCAGCGTCAAGGCCAAGGACAACTGCGCCGGCGGTGTGGTCGGGCTCATGGAGCTGGGGGTGACGCAAAACTGCGAGAACTACGGCGCGGTAACGAGCGAGAGCGGCGACTACGTCGGCGGCGTCGCGGGCAGCAGCGCCTCGACGATAAGGGCCTGCTGGGCGATGTGCCCGCTCTCGGGCGACGACTGGATAGGCGGCGTGGCGGGACTAGGTACGAAGCTCTATGACTGCCGCAGCCTCGTGGAGATAGAGGCCGGGGACGAGTGCCTCGGCGGCATCGCGGGCGCGCTCAATGAGGACGGCGAGGCCACGGGGAACCTGTTCGTGAGCGAGACGCTGCACGGCATAGACGGCATCAGCTACACCGGCGGCGCGGAGCGCGTGCCCTTTGCCTCGCTCAAGGCGCTCGAGGACGTGCCCGGGGAGTTTTTGGACCTCAAGCTGGTGTTCATGGCCGACGGGGTAGCGATAAAGACGATACACTTTGAATATGGCGACAGTATCGACGCCTCTGAGGTACCGGAGGTGCCGGAGAAAGAGGGCTATACCGGCGCATGGCCGGAGCTGGACCTCACTAAACTGACCTTCAGCCGGACGCTGGAGGCGGTGTACACGCCGCTGGACACCTCGGTGGCGAGCGCCGAGGGCAGGGACGGCGGAGTGCAGGCGATCGTGCTGGTCGAGGGCAGCTTCAAGCCGGACGCCAGCGTGGAGGCGAGCGTCATATCGAGCGGTCAGACCCCTGAGGATGCCCCGACGCTCACAAGGGGCACGAAGTCCCTCGAGGAACTGAGCGTGACGGTCACGGGCAGCGCCGACGAGGACCCCGTCTACAGGGTGCGCTATCTGGCGCCTGAGAAGGAGCGCTCCACCTCGGTTATTGCGCTCTATGTCCGAGAGGACGGCGGGATCTGGCAGGAGAAGGAGTATGAGGTGCTTGGCAACTATCTCTGCTTCGACGTGGGCAGCAGCAGCTTCGAGCTTTTCTCGGTCGAGCGCCCGGCGGATATGACGCGGGTCATAATAATAGGCGCGGCAGCGGTCGTTCTGGTGCTGATAATAACGATAGGCAGCATCAGCAGGTCGAAGTCAAAGAAAAAGAAGGTTGGGGCGAAGTAAGGAGGACATACTTGGAGCTTTCTGAGTTTTTCCCGGTCTGGGACAGGCTGACGCCGGAGCAGCGGAGAAGGCTTGAGTCGGCCGCCACACGCAGGAGACTGAGGGCCGGTGACATGGTGCACGGCGCCAGTACGGATTGCGTGGGCCTGCTTGCTGTCTGTTCTGGCAGACTCAGGGCCTACATGCTGTCCGAGGCGGGCAGGGAGATAACGCTCTACCGGCTGTTCGAGCGGGATATCTGCCTGTTTTCGGCCTCGTGCATGGTAAAGAGCCTGCAATTCGACATGAATATCGAGGCCGAGCGGGACACGGAACTGATGGTCATAGCGCCGGACGTCTACCGAGGCGTTATGGAGGAGTCTGCCGCGCTCTCTAACTACACGAACGAGCTGATGGCCTCGCGTTTCTCCGAAGTCATGTGGCTGGTGGAGCAGATCCTTTGGCACAGCTTCGACAGGCGGCTCGCGGCGTTTCTGCTGGAGGAGTCCGCGCTTGAGGGCGGCGACGAGCTGAATATCACGCATGAGCGCATAGCGGCGCATCTGGGCACGGCGCGGGAGGTAGTGACGCGGATGCTCAGATATTTCCAGTCGGAGAAGCTGGTGAGCGTGTCGCGAGGCACGATAAAAATAGAAAACGCCCGGGGACTCGAGACAGTTGCGGGCTGATGAGAAAGTAAAAAACAATACCGCCCCGTCCGAAAAAGGACAGGGCGGTATCTTATTGCAGTATTCAGCCGATGGTCCCGGTGGCCACGATTTTGGGAAGCTCGGTGCCGCCGTAACTGCCCTGGAAGTTCCAGGTCAGCGTCGCCGTCGCGGGCACGGCCGAGCTGCTGATGGTCGCCGTCAGGGTGCCCAGCTCGTTGGTGCCGAGGCCCGGACCGTCGTACTCGATCGCCTTGGTGTCAAACTCCCAGCTGCTGCCGCCGAGCTCCAGCTTCGCCGCGTGCCAGGAATCCACCGTGTACAGGCTGTAGGACTCAGCCGAGAGCTTCAGCGTCAGCGTCGAGGTACCGTCGCCGTTCGGCGTCAGCGTCCAGTCCGCCACGATGTTCAGGCCCGTGCCCGTGTCACTCTTGAAGCTGCCGCTCGCCGCCGCGGGCGCCGGAGTGGGCGTCGGGCTAGGAGTGGGGCTCGGAGTCGGCTCGAGTGTCGGCTGAGCGGTCTCGGTGGGGGAGGTGGTCGGAATATTCGTTTCTTCGACGCTGTCGGTGGGGGATACCTGGCCGTCCTGCCCTTCGTCTCCGCCTGGCGTGTTCACGACTTCGCCTGTTGCCGGCGGGGTCGTCTGCGTGTCGCTCTCGTCCCCGCCGCCGCGGAGGATGAAGATGAGCGCGACCACGATTATTACAAGTATCAGCAGCGCCAGTATGGCGCCGGCCGGACTTTTCTTATTGTTTGCTGCCATAGTTTATCACCTCTCGCCTATTATCAGCCATAAGACGAGCAAAGTCAAACAAAGTTTCGGTTACGAAGCGTTTACTTTAAGGGTGCGCATGGAGTTCATGACAGCCAGCACCATGACGCCGACATCGGCAAATATGGCCAGCGACATGCCCACAATGCCCAGGGCCCCGAGCAGCAGGAAGGCCATTTTTACCGCTATGGCGAACACGATGTTCGCCCGGACTATGCCCATGCAGCGCTTCGACAGCCGGATGGCCAGGGGCAGCTTTATGGGGTCATCGTCCATGATGACCACGTCCGCCGCCTCTATCGCAGCGTCGGAGCCGAGCGCGCCCATGGCAACGCCCACGTCCGCCCTTGAGAGCACCGGCGCGTCGTTTACGCCGTCGCCGACGAAGGCCACGCGGCCGTTTGTCCCGGCTATCAGCGCTTCCAACTGCTCGACCTTGCCCTCGGGCAGCAGCGCCGCGCGGTAATCGCTTATGCCCAGCTCGTCTGCCGCGAGCGCTGCCGCCTGCTCGGAGTCTCCCGTGAGCATGACGACCTTCGCGCCCAGCGCCTCGACCTCTGCTATGGCCGCTCTCGCGCTTGACTTCGGGGCGTCCGAGAGCAGTATGCAGCCCATATATGCCCCCTCCGCCGCGACGTGCACAACCGTGCCGGCGTCCTCCGGGTCCTTGCAGTCTATGCCGAGCTTGCGCATGAAGCGCCGGTTCCCGGCCGCGACCGAGAGGCCGTCCACCACGGCGGTCACGCCGCCGCCCTGTTCCTCGCGCGCGTCTGTCACCCTCGCCTGCGCGTCCGGCGAACCGGCGGCCTCGACCAGACTGCGGCTTATCGGATGGTTCGACCAGCTCTCGGCCAGCGCCGCAAGCTCGAGCAGCCTGTCGCCCGAGACGCCGGCCTCCGGCCTCGTGCCCCTGACCTCGAACTCGCCCCGGGTCAGCGTGCCCGTCTTGTCGAAGACCACGCAGCGCGCGCCCGCCAGCGCCTCTATGCCCGTCGAGCCCTTGAACAGCACGCCCCTCGTGGACGCCCCGCCCATGCCGCCGAAAAAGCCCAGCGGCACTGAGATGACCAGCGCGCAGGGGCAGCTGATGACGAGGAAGGTCAGCGCGCTCTCGATATATGTGCCCCAGCCCGGCTCCATGCCCTGCAGGAGCCGCACTGCGGGAGGCAGCACGGCCAGCAGCAGCGCCGCGGCGCACACCACCGGCGTATACACCCGCGCAAAGCGCGTGATGAAACGCTCCGAGCGCGACTTGCGGGCAGAGGATTCCTCGGCCAGCTTCAGTATCCGCGAGACCGCGCTCTCGCCGAAGGGCTTAGTCGTGCGTATCCTCAAAAGGCCCGTCAGGCTGACGCAGCCGCTTGAGACCTCGTCCCCCGCCGCGCAGGAGCGGGGCAGGCTCTCGCCCGTCAGCGCCGAGGTGTCCAGCGTGGACTCGCCCTCGATCACGACGCCGTCTATCGGCACCCTCTCGCCGGGGCGCACGACTATGACGCTGCCCGGCTCAACCTCGTCCGGGTCGACCGGGACGACCGCGCCGTCCCGCTCCAGCTCCGCGCGGTCGGGCCGCAGGTCCATGAGCGCCGCGATGCTCCCGCGGCTGCGGCCCACGGCATATTCCTCAAAGAGCGCGCCAAGCTGGTAGAACACCATGACCGCAATGGCCTCAAACATGTCGCCCAGCGCCACGGCGCCCACCGTGGCCGCCGCCATCAGGAAATTCTCGTCGAACACGTGTCCGCGGAGTATGCCGCGCAGGGCCGACCAGAGCACGTCATAGCCCGCGACGAGATAGGGCAGAAACAGGAACAGCCGCCTGTAAAGCCCCTCGGGTATCAGATACGAGACGGCAAAGAGCGCCGCCGCCAGCGCGAGCCTTATGACCGCCTTCTTCAGCCCGCCCTCGCCGTGGTGCACATGCTCGTGCCCGCAGCCGCAGGAGTCGCCGTGGCAGTGCTCGTGCTCATGGTGGTGTTCGTGATGGTGCCCGCAGCCGCAGGCGTCAGCGTGATGATGTCCGTGCTCATGTCCGCAGCACTCGTCGTGATGGTGCTCGTGCTCGTCATGGCAGCAGCTGCAACTGTGCATATGCTCACTCGTGGACATGCTCGAGGCCCCCTTCCAGCATCTTGAGGACGTGGTCGTCGTCGATGGAGTAGAAAACGCTCTTGCCCTCGCGGCGGCACTTCACGAGCCTCGCCGCGCGCAGGGTGCCCAGCTGGTGGCTCACCGCGCTCTTGGTCATGCCCAGCGCCGCAGCTATATCACAGACGCACAGCTCGCGCACCATGAGCGCCGAGATTATCCGCACGCGCGTCCCGTCGCCCAGCACCTTGAAAAAGCCCGCCACAGTGTCCAGCGCCGCCGCGTCGTGCATACCGGCCCTGACCTCCGCCACTGCGCCCTCGTGTACCACGTTCTCCGAACAGCAAAATTCGCCCCTTGCCACGATACCGCCTCCTGTATATAACGATTGAACAGTTGTTCAACTGTTTGACCTTTGCCATTATAGTTGAACAACTGCTCAATTGTCAAGAGGCGTATTCAGTTTTTATTCCGCTTCCAGCTTGTAAGTGGGCCAGTATAACCAGACATTGTCCCACATAGAGCAGCGCAGGCCGATGGAGCTGACGGAGCCGTCCGGGTACGCCGCTATGAGCCAGAGCCTGGGCTCGGGCAGGGGCACCCCGGCCTCGTAGGACTCCTGATATTGCATCGATTTTTCCTCCACCAGCAGGCAGAGCCGCTCGCCGTCGAGGCTGTACTGCCTCTCGTAGTAGAACAGGATGCCGTCCTCGGTCTCGCTGTCGAAGTAGCGGCAGCCGGGCGCGTCCGCGAGCCGGTACACTGTGCTGCGCTCGAGCAGCCCGTCGCGCAGCACGAAGCTGTGCACTGTCCCGAGGATGTCCACCGTGACCCAGTCCCCGCCCCAGGTCCAGTCTGCAAAGTGCAGGTTTTCCGCGCCCTCGACGGCATATTCCCGCAGCAGCCGGCCCGAGGCGTCGAACTGGCTGAGCAGATAGTCGGCCCCGACCTTCTCGAGCAGCAGCAGCCCGCCGTCCGGGGCCTCGCTCACGGTGGAGAGTGAGGAGCAGCTCTTGACAAGGTTCAGCGTGCCCGCGTCCGGCACATAGAGGTCGTATTCCTCCGACCAGCGTGAAGCGAGCAGCCAGTATCCCACGGTGTCCATGTAAGCGGCCTCGATGACCCAGCTCCTGTCCAGCCGGGAGCAGCGCAGGTTTTGTGCGCCCTCAGTGAGCGCGCCTAGCTCCTCCGACGTGCCGCTACCCAGTTCCTCATGGCTCTGAGGGTCGTACAATTCCCAGCGAGCGGCGCCGTCCTCGAAGTACACACGCAAGCCGGCATAGACCGGCTCCTTGTCGGTGTCGGCGGCGTCGCTGCGGCTTGTCCTTTCGTTGAAGCTGTACTCACAGGCGCTCTCGTCCGAGGCGGCGTCGTAGCTGAGGCCGTAGTTGAGATAGTTCCCGATGAGGCCGGAGAGGGAGGTGGAACCGCTGAGGGAGACGCCCTAGAAATCGGCCCGCTCGCCGCAGAGCAGCTCCGACTCGAAGTATGCGTCCGCCCGGCGCGAGTTAACGAGCGCGCCGGTGAGCGCGAGGGAGGATATTGAGAGGATGGATAATGAAACCAGCAGTATCGCGGCGCGTCTCATGCCGGGCCTCCTTTCATGTCATCAGCTCATTTCGAGCGCGTAATCTATGGTGTTGGCGGGCACGGTCATGAGGCTGTTCGGCAGCGACTGGGCACAGATGCGCCCCTGCGTGTCCGCGCAGACGAGGTAGACCTCGCTGTGCTGCACCCGCCAGAGCTCGGAGTATTCGCTCACCTCCTGGGGGTAGCGTGTGTAGAACAAGAGCAGCAGCGCGAGGCGCTCGCCGTCGTAGGCGTACTCCCTCGTATCCAGCACGAGGTCTGAGCCCATGAGCTCGTAGCCGGGCGTACCGTAGAGCTCGAAGACCGGCCCTTCGGTGAGCTTCCCGTCCACATAGTCGAAGGCGTGGACGGCGTGCAGCGTGTCCACCAGCGCCCAGCCCTCGCCCGTCCAGAGGCTGGCGTAGTATGTGTCGTCCGGCGTGGCGATATCGAAGCTGCTGCCCAGCTCGCCCTCGGGCGTGACCTGCGTGAGCGTGCAGGCGTCGTCGCCCCTTTCGTACAGCAGCGCTCCGCCGTCGGGCGCGGGCGTCATGTACGTTCTCTCGCCGCAGACGGCCAGCTGCCGGAGTGAGGCCGTGTCAGGCACGTACAGCCCGTCCTCGTCAGACCACATGAGGTCCATGAGCCAGAACTCTGTAGTGCCCGAGCCGCCGTCCCTCAGCACGAAGGCGTAGAAGTTCTCGTAGCACTCGCAGGAAATATCGAGGCTGAAATCGCCGCTGATGCCGTAGCCTCGGACTGCGCCGTCCTCGTCCTTTGTTATCGAGACTTTCTGCATCTCGTCCTCGGGCATGGGCCGGGCGAGGGTGGTTTGCAGCAGCGCGTTTATCTCCTCCGCCCTGTCCGCGGGATATGCCTGGTTGGCTATGCAGTAGAAGGGCCAGGTCTCGTAGAAGTCCGCAAGGCGCACCGTCTCCTCGTACTCGCTGCCCGCCGGGGTCTTGTCAGCGACGTACTGCATATGCGGCGGCAGCACTATCTCCGCGGCGCTCGCGTAGCCTTCCGGGTAGATTCTGCTCAAGATACGGGGCTCGAGCCTGTCCGTATAGCTGGGGTAGAGCCTATCCTTCGTTCGTATCGGCTTGTTCAGGGAAAAGGTACAGTCCGTCTCGCCGGAGGCGGCGTCGAAGTCCAGCTCGAAAAACAGCTCGTTTGAAAACTCGGCGACATCGTCAGTGTTCGCCCGTACGGAGACGCCCTCGCAGAGGGCGGGGTCGCCCGCGAGCGTCTCCGGCTCGAAGTGCGCTTTGTCCTGCGCCGAATTTACAAGCGCCGCCGCGCAGACGCAGCCCGCGAGCGAGAGCGTGAATAGCAAAATGAGCAGTATCACAGCGCGTTTCATGGCGTGCCTCCTTTTTTTCAGCCGAGCGAGAGTTCGAAGTCGAAGCTGGAATAGCCGTTTCGCAGCAGCGGGAAGTCAAGCGTCCGCTCGAGCACATTGCCCTGCGCGTCCGCCGCGATGAGCAGCGCGGCCTCGCTGTAGCCGGGCTTGTTGGAGTACCAGCCTATGCTCCGGCCGACGGCGAGGGCGCAGAGGCGGTCGCCGTCGTAGGCGTAGATATAGTCGTAGTCCCGGGCGAAGCTGACGGAGGGCAGCTCGTAGTCGTGCCCATAGACGATGCGCCCGTCCTCGTAGTCGAAGGCCGTCACGAGGCCCTCCTGCACGAGCAGCGTCCAGTCCTCGCCTGCGACGAGCCTGGCGCCGCGGTATTCCGCGCCGGCGTAGCCTGTGTGCAGCCGGCCCATGAGCTCGCCCTCGGGCGAGAGCTGGATGAGCGTATAGCCGTCCTCGCCCGCCTCGGCAAGCAAGGCCCCGCCGTCCGGCGTGTCGATGCTGGCGGAGAGCTCGCGCAGCTCCGTGAGGTAGCGCAGGCTCGACGTGTCGGGCACATAGGCCCCGTGTTCCTCCGACCAGAGCGCGTCGAGGACGTAGACGCGGGTGCGCTGCGGCTCATAGTCGGCGTTCATGTCGGCGAAGCTGAGGATGTAAAAGTTCTCGAATGCCCGGCAGTCGGCCAAGATGCCGCCGCCGCTTATGAGGTTGCATTCATAGCCGGTCACCTGCCCCTTCCCGTTCAGGGTGACGGAGGCCTCGACCATCGCGCCCTCTGGTACGGGTTGTGCCAGCTCACCCGCGAGCAGTCCGCCCAGGTCTTTGCTGACCTCTGACAAGTCGTCGTCGACCCTGAAGGGCCAGCGCTCGCAGCAGTCGGAGAGCGGGAAGGTTTCGGTATACGTCCCGCCGGGCTCGGCCCGGTCGAGGATGTACAGGCAGGGCGCGGGCAGGTCGCTGAGCTCGAAAGTGCCGGAGCCGCTGCTGCTCAGCCAGTCGTTTATGAAGGGCGTCCAGTAGCTCGCGCCGCTGTCGGTGTATTCGCTGCCGAAGCCCAGCTCGAAGGCGCAGCGGCTCTCGTCCGAGTCCGCGTTGTAGCGGAGCGTGTGCCTGAGCCTGCAGCCTGCCCGGCCCCGGAACTCGGCCTTGGCGAGGAGCATTACATCCTCGAGTGAGACCACGCCGCCCTCTTCCGAGGCCGAGGTGATGTACGCCGCGTCCCGCTTCGAGTCCAGCGCCAGCCCCACCCCGGCAAGGCCGAGGACGGAGACGAGGGAAAGTATAAGAAGTATCAAAACAGCGCGTTTCATAGCGTTCTCCTTTTGGGTAGGCAAATTTTGCGTGTGCAGCGGGCGTGGTGCGGAATACGTTATTGGGTAAAGGGTCGGCGTCCCCAACAATCCGGCCGCGCGGCCTCGTCGCGCTCAATGGCTCAGGCGGTCTCGACGGTGAGGGGATGTATAAGGTACAAAAATGCCAGTCCCGTGCCGCTGATGTGCTGCACGCTCAGGACGCCGCTGCCGTCGGCTACGATGAGAATGGCGTCGTCCGGGCCCGGGATGAGCACGGCGGCTCTCTCGTCGGAGACGGCGTATCCTGCGTCGGCGCTGAAGGCATAGCTCTCGGAGGCGCCGGGCTCGCAGGCAAACTGCGGCTCGTACAGACCGTCGCTCTCCGCGTAGACCTCTATCCTGCCGCCCTCGTCGCAGAGCGCCCAGCCCTCGCCGGCGGCGATATTGAAGTCTCCCGGCCCAAAGTCGCGGGAGTAGTATGTGTCCTGTAGGACCTCGCCCTCGTGCGACACGGAGACAAGGCGCATGTGGCCCTCGCCGCGCTCGAAGGCGACGAGGCCGCCGTCAGGCGTCTGCGCGAGCTTTGTACCGCCCTCGAAGCTCAGGATCTTCCGGAGGGTCGTTATCTCGACCTGTGTTCGGCTTTTCTCAGGCCGGAGGCGCAGGTGATAGAGCGCGCCGCCGTCCTGCCTGAGCGCGAGCGTGAAGCATGCGTCGTCCAGCGTGATGGTCTTGATGCTGTAATCGCCGCCCGAGAGGTACTCGCGGCCATAGCCGGTGATGAGGCCTTGCTCGTCCCGCGTGAGAGTGTACTCGACCATCGTGTCCTCCGGCACCGGCAGGCTCATGACCGAGGCGGTACGCTCTTTGGCAAAATCGCTTAGCCCCGTGCCATTCACGTTGAGGGGCCAGGTCTCCGACCAGTCCGCGAGCCGGGCCGTCATGCTCACCGTCTCGCCGGGTGCGGCCTGCGATGCGAGCGTATGCCAGGGTTCGGGCAGCTCCGCCTCGTCAAAGCCCGCGTCCGGGCGCTCGTAGCAGTCCACGCCGCTCGAGACGTAGTAATAACTGATAGTGCCGTAATTGTACGCGGCCATGTCCTCGAGCGAGAACGCGCACCGGGACTCGCCGCTCGCGGCGTCGAGGCCGAGGTCGAAGCGGAGCCACTGGCTAAACTGCGCCGGATGCAGCTGCTCTGCCCCGACGGTGAAGCCCTCGGCCGCAGCCGCCTCGCCCGATATCTGCTCCGAGATGAGCGCGGGCCGCTCCTGCAGGGCGTTCACGCCCAGATTAGCCGAGACGAGGCCGAGGATGGAGATAATACTCAGTATGCAGAATAGGGTGGAACCGCGTTTCATGGCCGTGCCTCCTTTTTATATACATTCCACCCCATTTCTTTTGTCCTTGCCAAAAGAAACGGGAGTGGAGCCCCAAAGAAAGGCGGCTTTTATGGGGCTTTGCGGACCCTTCTTAGGTGGGTGCGTCCCACCTGCCTCTCCCACGGACCTTCTGCGCCTACATGACGTTTGAGACTTTGAGGTCTGTACGGTGGTTTGTTCAGAGAGGTCAACCGGCGTAGACGAGGGGAATGAGGTAGTTCGCCGCCCGCCGGGCGGCGTTCATTACATTATCGACTGACGTCGTCGATGCGAATGCGTCGTCATCTCCTCCGCAGTCTCTTTTTTGGGGGGTCGGCGTCCTCGACGACCCTTCGTCACGATACGCACCCACGCCGAAACCAACGCACCAAACGCCGGTTTACGCCGTCCGCGAGACGGCGATCCCTCCGACACGGCTTCGCTGTGCCACCTCCCTTTGCTCAAGGGAGGCATAGGCGCGAGACTCCGTCTTGCGCAGGAGACTGCGGAGGAGATGCGGCTTTTTTCCGCATCGACGACGTCAGTCGATATTTGAGATTACGCCGCCCGCCGGGCGGCTAATTACCTTGTACCCCATCGTTAGCTAAGACGGCCATCCCCGTAAAATTAAACGCAACCAGCCTCCCGCGCCCAAACGTCATGCAGGCGTAGGGGGTACGTGGGAGAGGCGGGTGGGACGCACACGGTACGAAGGGTCCGCAAAGCCCGATAAAAGCCGCCTTTCTTTGGGGCTCCACTCCCGTTTCTTTGGGCAAGGGCCAAAGAAACGGGGTGGAATACAAATGCCAACGTCAGATGCAAGGTCATCACACAAACTCAAGATACACCTGTCCCCAGATATAATCCCCTGCGCCGGGCAGGGTGATCTCGCAGGCGTAGAGCAGGCCCTCCTGCGCGCAGACCACCAGGAAATACCGCTGTGGGCCGCGAAAGGTCTCCGGCTCGCGCTTGGTCAGCACCGCGAGGCGCTCGCCGTCGAAGACGTACTGCCTCGTGTACGAGCGCAGGCCCATGTCCTCGCCCTCGGGCGTCTGCGACCAGCCCGTGAGCCCGCCCGGCTCGAACACCGGGCCCGGCTCGTAGGCCGTACCGTCCCAGATAAAGCTCAGCACCCGGCCGGTCTCTTTCTGTATCGAGAGCGCCCAGCCCTCGCCGTAGTATTTATAGCCGCCCTCAGCCTGGCCGCTCGCAAGCGCGGGCGGCGTATCTTCGGGTTCCGGCGGCAGAAAGGCTTCGACAGGGCCGATGCGCAAGCTGAGCTCAGTATCGCCGCTGATATCGCGGACGAGGTCAAGGTTCAGGCCGCTGCCGATGACGGCTATATCGCCGTACAGCACCCTCGAAGACAGCCGCAGCCCCGAGGCCGCCTCGGGCGTGCCCGCGAGCGTCTCAAGCTCAAGCTCCGCCGTCTCCCAGGCCGGGGCAATGGCCGCGTTCGCGCCGACGAGCAGGCAGGCGCTCAGCGCCGCCGCCAGCAGCAGTATCGCCGCGCGTCTCATGGCTATTCCCCGCCCGTCAGCTCGTCTATCGCGCGGCTGATGCGCTCGGCGCGGTAGCCGTAGCTGCGCTTCACGTAGTCCATGAGGCTCTCGCCCGTCTCCTCAAGCTCCGACATGGACACGTCGCCCACGAGCCGGCCTCGGTGTATGAGCAGCGCCCGGCCTATGAAGCCCTCGACTTCCTCCAGAAGATGCGTCGAGAGCAGCACCGTCTCGTTCGGCTCGAGGATGCCCAGCAGCACCTTGTAGAAGTCCTCGCGGTTGAAGACGTCGTTGCCCGAGAAGGGTTCGTCCATGAGGATGTAGTCCGCGCCCTGCGAGAGCGCCAGCACGACCTCGAACTGGTTCTTCTGGCCCGTCGAGAGCTTCGAGGGCTGGCCCTTCATGGGCAGCTCGAAGAAGTCCATGAGCACGCGGAAGCGCTTTTCGTTGAACCTCGGGAAATGCGCCGCGTAGAACTCGGCGTGGCCCTCGGGCGAGAGCGAGGGGAAGAAGGAGTGCTCGCTCGTGGCGAAGGACAGGCGCTCTATGTTCTTCGGTGAGACCGGCTCGCCGTCGAGCAGCACCTCGCCCTTGTAATTGAGCAGGCCAAGTATGCACTTCATGAGCGTGGACTTGCCCGCGCCGTTCTCGCCGAAGAGGCCGACGAGCTCGCCCTCGCCGAGCTTGAAGCTCACGTCGCGCACGGCCTCCTTCGAGCCGTAGGACTTGCTCACGTTTTTCAGCTCTATCATCACAGTAAACCTCCTGACAGCAGTCTCAGTATCCCGGCCCCGGCCCCGGCAGGCAGCCAGCCGTCGGGCGTGAAGATGAGGTATGCGCCCCCGCAGATGATCGTCAGCAGCCACATGGCCAGGATGATGGCGACAAGCCCGCAGGCAGGCAGCAGCGCGCAGCGCTTGGGGTACTCCGAGCGGTCCCGGAGCCGCCTCATGGTGTAATAGCTCTTAGAGCCCGTGCGGAAATAGACGATGTTCCGTATCAGCATCTGTATTAGCAGCCCCAAAACGGCCAGGAAGGGCAGGTATGAGGCCCGGGCCACGTCGGCATACTGCCTCATGTTGTATTCATAGCCATCCTCCAGCGCTATCTGCACCGTGCCGATCTCCGACATGTAGGCGAGGAAAAACCAGATGAGCATACAGACTACGGCCCATCCGAGCCAGGTCATCACCCTCTTTAGCTCCTGCTCCCCGTCGAAGCCCGGGGGCGCGAGCAGCTCATACCTGCGCACCGTCGGCACCTCCGTCCCGTGCTCCGTCGCCCTCGCGCTCGTCCTGCGTCCTGTCCACGAGGCCTATGCAGCTGCCCGCGCAGAGGATGAACGCTATGACCGCGCAGACCACGACCGCCGTCCTGTCGTCGGCGATGAGGCCGGAGCCGATAATGAAGACCAGCGTCATCACGGCAAAGCCCGAGACCTTGCCGCGCCTCGCCCAGAAGGAACCGTGGGCCGTGGCCGCGCCCGCGGCGAGGATATAGCCCGTCACGAGCAGGAGCGTCGCCCAGTCCTCGAGCGGCAGCAGGTAGTGCAGGCCCCGGTTGCCGTAGGCGGCGAAGAAAAGGCTCATCTCGTTCACCGGCACCGAGGGGTTTTTCATATAAATCGCCGTGAAGCCCAGCCTCGCCGCGAGTATGAAGCCCTGATAGATGACGAAGCAGAGCACGTTCGCCAGCGCCTGCCAGAGCGCGGCCTCCCTCTCTGTCACCCTGAGCATACGGTAGCTGTACTCCGGGTTCACGCCGCCCTTCGGCACGCCGCTGCGCCAGAGCAGGGCATAGAGCACGGCCGCGCCGAGATAGTAGGCCCGGTCAGGCCAGCCGTCAAAGATCTCCTGGAAGCCCGACGCGCTCCCGGCCTGCCAGAACAGCAGCGCGAGCTGCACCGCCGCAGCAGCCAGAGCGACCGCGAGCGCCTTGTACACGACGTTTCCCGCCGCGAGCATGAAAGCCGAAAGATGTCTGTTTTTCATTTCATTTCCTCCTCATAAGCCCGCCTGACCAGCTCCAGCGCCTCCTCAAGCGGCACACCCATTCTTTTAAATGCCAGGGCCGCGGCCACGGCGTCCGAGCGCACCAGCTCCGACCTGACGCGCTCCCGCAGCTCGTCCGTGACGCTCACGCAGCTTTTCGCGCCCGCCCTCGACTCGAGCAGCCCCTCCTCCTCGAGCAGGCGGCAGGCCTTCTGCACCGTGTTCGGGTTCAGGCCCAGCATCGCCGACAGCACCCGCCGCGACGGCAGCTCGTCCCCGTCCACTATCTCGCCCGAGACGATCCCCTGCTTCACATACCGTATTATCTGCAAATATATCGGCGAGCCGTCCTCCGCACGGAAGCTCTCAAACGATATCACCCGCTCACCTCCTTCCGAAACTGTGTTATTCGACTAGTACAGTTCCTTGACTGTATTATAGGCATAATACAGTTGCCCTGTCAATACGCAAAATAAAAAAGCCCGCTCCATTTTCAGGAGCGGGCTTTGTGCTGCCGGCTTTGCGCTTATGCGAGGGCGGCGGTGATGATGGACATCTGGTAGACTTCCTCTGCGTTGCAGCCGCGGGAGAGGTCGTTGATGGGCGCGTTCAGGCCGGTGAGGATGGGGCCGTAGGCGTCGAAGCCGCCGAGGCGCTGGGCTATCTTATAGCCGATGTTGCCGGACTGGATCTCCGGGAAGACAAAGGTATTGGCGTAGCCGGCGACCTTGCTGCCGGGGAACTTCAGCTGGCCGACGGTGGGGCTGACGGCGGCGTCGAACTGCATCTCGCCGTCGATGTCGAACTCCGGTGCGAGCGCCTTGGCCTTGGCACAGGCCTCGCGGGCGAGGTCGACGTTCGGGCCCTTGCCGCTGCCCTTGGTGGAGTAGCTCAGGAAGGCCACCTTCGGCTCGATACCGAAGACCTTGGCGACGCGGGCGCACTCTACGCCGGTCTCGGCCAGCTTGTCCGCGGCGGAGAAGGTGACGTTGCCGTCCTTATCCACGGTGTCGGTGTAGTCGATGTTGATGGCGCAATCGCCCATGGCGAGCATCTCGTCGCCGCGGACCATTATAAAGACGCTGCTTACGAGGTGGCTGCCCGGCTTGGTCTTGACGAGCTGCAGCGCGGGACGCACGGTGTCGGCGGTGGAGTAGGTGGCGCCGCCCAGCAGGGCGTCGGCCTTGCCCATCTTCACGAGCATGGTGCCGAAGTAGTTCGACTTCTTCAGGGCGGCGGCGCAGTCCTCGGCGCTCATCTTGCCCTTGCGCAGGGCGACCATGGTCTCGACCATCTCGTCGAAGCCCTCGTAGGTCTCGGGGTCGATTATCTCAAGGCCCTCGATGTCGAAGCCGCCTTTCGCGGCCGCGGCCTTGACCTCGTCCACGTTGCCGACGAGCACAGGCGTCAGAAAACCGCCGGCCTTCAGCCTCGAGGCGCTCTCGAGTATGCGGGCGTCCGTGCCCTCGGTATAGACTATCTTGCGCGGATTTTTCTTGAGTATCTCAATAAGGTTCTCGAACATGTTTCAACAGCCTCCAAATCATATTGGCGGTCGACCCGCCTTCCGTTCACTCAATTTTACCACCCGCTCACCTCCTTTTCAAGTCCCGAGAGGGGGCTTTACAAGGTGCTTTGGGAAAGTTATAATACTCTTTGTAATCAAGAGTGGGGAGGACGGAGCATGTCGAGGACATTCGGCACGGCCATGGGCGAGCTGAGGCGCGCGCGAGGCCTGAGCCAGAGGACGGCTTCGGCGGAGCTGGGCATAAGCCAGGCCCTGCTGAGCCATTATGAGAAGGGCGCAAGGGAGCCGGGCCTGGATTTCGTGGTCAGGGCCTGCAACTATTACGGCGTTTCCGCGGACTACCTGCTGGGCCGCTCCGACCGGAGGGCCGGCAACGACGAGGCGGAGCGCCTGCGCGAGCTGGCAGGCAGGCTCAGAGAAATTGCAGAGGGGCTGGAAGCCCTCGCGGAGGATAATGAGAGATGAGACAGGACCACATCAGGAATTTTTCGATAATAGCGCACATAGACCACGGCAAATCGACCCTTTCGGACAGGCTCATAGAGCTCTGCGGCGCGGTGGAGAGCCGCGAGATGGAGAGCCAGATACTCGACAACATGGACCTTGAACGCGAGCGCGGCATCACAATAAAGGCCCGCGCCGTGGGCCTCTCCTACAAGGCTGCCGACGGCGAGGAGTATACGCTCAACCTCATCGACACCCCGGGACACGTGGATTTCAACTATGAGGTCTCGCGCTCGCTCGCGGCCTGCGAGGGCGCGCTGCTGGTCGTGGACGCCTCCCAGGGCGTCGAGGCCCAGACTCTGGCGAACACCTACCTTGCCATGAATCACGACCTCGAGATACTGCCCGTCATCAACAAGATAGACCTCCCCGCCGCCGACCCGGAGCGGACGAAGACGGAGATAGAGGACATCATCGGCATCCCGGCCATGGATGCGCCGGAGATCTCGGCCAAAAACGGCATCAACATCCCGGCTGTGCTCGAGGAGATAGTAAAGGGCGTGCCAGCGCCGAAGGGCGACCCCGACGCGCCGCTCAAGGCTCTGGTCTTTGACAGCCAGTATGACTCCTTCCGCGGCGTCATCGTGCTCATGCGCATCATGGACGGACGCGTGCGCAAGGACATGGAGATAAAGCTCATGGCCACGGGCGCTGTGTACAAGGTCGTGGAAGTGGGACATCTGCGTCCCACGCGGCTCGAGCCCTGCGAGGAGCTGGCCGCCGGCGACGTCGGCTACCTCACTGCCAGCATTAAGAACGTCGCGGACACGCAGGTGGGCGACACGGTCACGGAGGCCGCGCGCCCCGCTGCCGAGCCCCTGCCCGGCTACGCGCCCGCAAGGCCGATGGTCTACTGCGGCATCTACACCGAGGACGGCTCCAAGTATCCCGACCTGCGCGACGCCCTGGACAAGCTCAAGCTCAACGACGCCTCGCTCTCCTACGAGCCGGAGAGCTCCGTAGCGCTGGGCTTCGGCTTCCGCTGCGGCTTCCTCGGCATGCTGCACATGGAGGTCATCCAGGAGAGGCTCGAGCGCGAGTTCGACCTCGACCTCGTGACCACCCTGCCCTCGGTCATCTACGAGGTGCGCAAGACGGACGGCACGATGGTGCGCGTGGATAACCCGCACAACTACCCGGACCCCGCCTCCATAGAGGAAGCCAGCGAGCCCTATGTGAACGTGACCATCATCACGCCTCAGGAGTTCGTGGGCAACATCATGCCGCTCTGCCAGGACAGACGCGGCGAGTACAAAAACATGCAGTACCTCGACTCGAGGCTTGTCGAGCTGCACTATCTCATGCCGCTCAACGAGATAATCTACGACTTTTTCGACACGCTCAAGGCCCGCACGAAGGGCTATGCCTCCCTCGACTACGAGCTGGCCGACTACAGACCCTCGGAGCTGGTTAAAGTGGACATGCTCTTAAACGGCGAGCAGGTGGATGCGCTGAGCTTCATCGCGCACAAGGACAAGGCCTATCCCCGGGCCCGCAAGCTCTGCGAGAAGCTCAAGGAGAACATCCCGCGCCAGCTCTTCGAGATACCTGTGCAGGCCGCGATAGGCGGCAAGATAATCGCGCGCGAGACCGTCAAGGCCCTGCGCAAGGACGTCCTAGCCAAGTGCTACGGCGGCGACATTACGAGAAAGAAAAAACTGCTCGAGAAGCAGAAGGAGGGCAAGAAGAAGATGCGCCAGCTCGGCACGGTCCAGATACCGACCGAGGCTTTCCTCGCCGTGCTCAAGCTGGACGAGTGAGAAGGGAGGCACACATTGAAGATAACGTTCCTCGGCGCCGCGCATGAGGTCACGGGCAGCTGCACGCTCGTGGAGGTCGGCAAGACGCGGTTCATCGTGGACTGCGGCATGGAGCAGGGCCGCGACATGTTCGTGAACCAGACCCTGCCGGTCTCGCCCTCGGAGGTGGACTTCGCGCTGCTGACACACGCGCACATAGACCACTCGGGCAATCTGCCGCTGCTGGCGAAAAACGGCTTCTCCGGCCCGGTGTACGCGACAGCGGCGACCTGCTCGCTGGTGGACATCATGCTGCGCGACTCTGCGCACATCCAGATGAGCGAGGCCGAGTACAAGACCCGAAAGGCCAAGCGCGCCGGCGAACCGCCCGTGGAGCCCATCTACGACATCAATGACGTCGAGGCGCTGGTAAAGCACCTGCGCCCCTGCGCCTACGGCGAGCCCATACACATTGCGGAGGGAGTGGCCATCCGCTTTACGGACATAGGCCATCTCCTGGGTTCGGCCTGCATCGAGGTCTGGCTGACCGAGGGCGAGGTCACGAAGAAGATAGTCTTTTCCGGCGACGTGGGCAACACCAACCAGCCCATACTGCGCGACCCGGGCGCCGTGGCCGAGGCCGATTACGTCGTCATCGAGTCCACCTACGGCGACCGGACCCACGGCGCGGAGCGGCCCGACTACATCGGTATGCTCTCGCAGATGATACAGCGCACGCTCGACCGCGGCGGCAACGTAGTCATCCCCGCCTTCGCCGTGGGCCGGACGCAGGAGATGCTGTATTTCATCCGCGAGATAAAGGAAAAGGAGCTCGTATACGGGCACGACGGCTTCAAGGTCTACGTGGACAGCCCGCTGGCCGTGGAGGCCACCAGCGTATTCCTGCAATGCGACACCAGTTTTCTGGACGATGAGGCACGCGCTCTGCTGAACCGCGGCATAAATCCGCTGGTTTTCGACGGGCTGGAGGTTTCGGTAAGCTCCGAGGAGTCCAAGGCGATCAACGAAAACCGGGAGCCGAAGGTCATCATCTCGGCCTCCGGCATGTGCGACGCGGGTCGCATCCGGCATCACCTCAAGCACAACCTCTGGCGGCCGGAGAGCCTGGTGCTTTTCGTCGGCTATCAGTCCGAGGGCACGCTGGGACGCATGCTTTACGACGGCGCCAAGGAGGTCAAGCTCTTCGGCGAGGAGATAGCGGTGCGGGCCGAGATAAGCTGGCTGCCCGGCGTCTCCGGTCACGCGGACAAGAACGGACTTTTGAGCTGGATATCCGGTTTCGAGAGGAAGCCGGCGAAGGTGTTCGTGAATCACGGCGACGACGACGCCTGCACGGAGTTCACCCGCTGTCTGACAGAGGAACACGGCTTCGACGCCTTTGCCCCGTACAGCGGCACATCGTATGACCTCGCCGCGGGCGAGTTCGTGACGGTGACCGAGGGCGTGCCGGTAAAGCCAAAGGCCGAGACCGCGAAAAAGCCGATGAACAAGTACTTCGGCGCCCTCATCTCCGCTGCCGAGAGGCTGCTCCGGGCCGTGAAAACGGCGGAGGGGCGCCCGAACAAAGAGCTGAGAAAGTGGACGGAGAGAATCGAGGACATCATAAGAGATATCGCACAGTGAGCTGTAGATATAAAAACAGGAGGCAGGGCTGGAAGGCCCTGCCTCTGCTCTTTTCCGTGTATTTACAGCAGGCTCTTTGCCTGGCGGCGAAGTTCTTGAGTTCAGCAAAGCCGATGAAGGCGATGTTTTATAGTCAGTGTTTGACAGGTTTTGCATTCTTTCGTTGACGGAGCTGGGGGGACAATTTTATAATGGTAGACAGATAACTTGAGAGAGATTCTTGTTTGGAGGTGCTTATGGAGGTTTTTGATACTTACAGGGATATACTCAAAAGCGAACTCATCTATGCTACGGGCTGCACAGAGCCTATCGCCATCGCCTACGCCGCCGCCGTGGCGGTGGAAACGCTCGGGGAGCGGGCGGAGCGGCTGAAGGTCTTATGCAGCGGGAATATTGTAAAAAATGTCAAAAGCGTGATCGTCCCGGGCACCGGGGGACTCAGAGGCATCGAGGCCGCCGCCGTCATCGGAGCCGTAGGCGGCGACCCGGGGGTGGGCCTGAATGTGCTCCACAGGGTCACTGATGCCGACAGGGCCGAGGCCGCCCGTCTGCTCGAACTGGGTGTCTGCGAGGTGGGTCTGCTCGACTCGGACGAACCCCTGCACATCCTGCTCGAGGCCGAAGGCGCCGCTCACTCGGCGAAGGTCGAAATAAAGGGTTCGCACACGAACATCATCAGCCGCTGCTTCGACGATGCCGAGCTGCTCTCCGGCCGCGGCGAGGACGAGATACCTGACGCCGGGCCGGACTACGACTGCCTGAGCCTCAAGGGCATCATCGACTACGCTGAGAACACGGACCTCGAGGGCGAGCGCGAGTTGCTCGAGAGCCAGATAAACTGCAACCGGGCAGTTGCGATAGAGGGATTTCTGGGCGAATACGGACTGAACGTAGGCAGGTCACTGTTGGAGCATGCCAACTATGGGCCGTACGTTAGGGCTGCGGCCATGGCGGCCTCGGGCAGCGATGCGAGGATGGCCGGCTGCCAGATGCCCGTGGTGATAAACTCCGGCAGCGGTAATCAGGGCCTGACGGTGAGCCTGCCTGTGATCTCGCTTTCGGAGTCCTGGGACAGCAGCCACGAGCAGCTGCTGCGGGCGCTGCTCATCAGCAATCTGGTGTCGGTGCATGTGAAGCGGCACATCGGCCGGCTGTCGGCCTACTGCGGGGCGACGAGCGCCGCGAGCGGCGTCGCGGCGGCGGCGACCTGGCTGCGCGGCGGCAGCAGGGAAGAGATAGCAGGCTCCGTGGTGAACACACTGGCGGTGGTCTCCGGCATGATCTGCGACGGAGCCAAAGCTTCCTGCGCGGCAAAGATAGCGGCGGCTCTGGACTCCGCCTTTCTGGCGCATCGCCTGGCCATGCAGGGCAAGCGCTATCCGGGCGGCGACGGCATCGTGGCGGAGGACGCGGAGGACACCATACGCAAGATCGGCATCCTTGGCTCTAAGGGCATGGCTGGCACCGACAGGGAAATATTAAAATTGATGCTGGATTAATGTGGCTCTAATACTTGCAGGGTACAATGCAGTTGAGATCGAAAGGGAGGCTGCATATGAAGAAGAAAATAACGATCACCATAGTGATAATACTTGTACTGCTCCTGATCGCCGGGGCCGCCGTGTGGTATTTCGTGTTCCATAACAGCGACCGCATAGGCCGCGACGCTGCGACCGAGGCGGCGCTGTCGGACGCCGGCTTCACAAGGCAGCAGGTCAGGGCGATCGATTGCGACTACGAAAACGACGACGGGTTCCGCTACTACGACGTCACATTCATCTACGATACGACCGAGTACGAGTATGCCGTGGACGCTGTGACCGGTGAGATACTGAATGTCAAAACGGAGTCTGCGTTCGACTGAATGAGAAGATAAGAAGCGAGATCAGAAGCTTGCACAAAGCCCCGCGGCCATTGGCCGCGGGGCTCAGCTTGTCGAAGAAGGCAAGGCCTTCTTCGACAAAAGGGATTGCACTCCGCTCCGCGCCTCGGTTGTCCGCTAATGGCGGACAATTCGACACTCCGCTCCGCGAGAAGTATTTTCGGCGACGTACACGCCGCCGCCGAAAATGATTGAATTTTATTTCGCGGCTGCGGCCGCGAAACTCTGCGAGGCTTTTTCGACAGACTGAGCCCCGCGGCCAATGGCCGCGGGGCTCCATCATTTCAGTTTTTCAGTTCCGCATAGTTGAGCACGCCGCGGCAGAGGAAGATGGCAAGCAGCGCCAGCAGGGCATTGACTGCGGCCAGGGCCAGCAGGCAGAGCGGGAGCACAGTGCCGAAGACGTTCAGCACGATCGCCGCTATCAGGCCGGGGGCGCATATGAGTATCTCCACCACGAAGTAGAACACAAACACCAGCGCCCGGGTATTCACCCTCCCGAACACCCGCTCGCAGACAAGGTTGCCCGCCAGCAGCAGGTAAGAATAGGTGAAATGCACGATGCAGCAGGCGGCGATCGTGACCGGCTCGAGCTTCATGATCAGCCCCAGCGGCACAAAGATGAGAACGGCCATGAGCGCAAAGGTGCCCACACTCTCCCTTATGCACCAGAGCAGCTTCTTAAAGGCCGGTTCCGGCACCAGATAGATGTAGGGCTTGAGCATCTCCCGCGGCAGGCGACGCATCGAGGACGAAAACATCTGCATATATACTGCGAAGGCCAGCGCGGGAACGACGCCCTCGTTCCGCATGAAAAAGCCGAAGGCTATCGTGACGATGACGAAAATCAGCTCCGTCCCGCCGAGGATGAAGCTGCGGGAGCGCCTGTTCTCGACCCTGTGCTTATACCAGAAGGCCGCCGCGCCCTCGCCTGCACCGAGGCCGGTACGCCCGAGCTTGAGGTTCTTTGGCCCGGTCTCGGTGACCCGGCCCTCCTTCGCAGCAGCCTGCGCGTTGAAGGCAGTCTCGGTGGACTGGAGCACGTCCTCGTAGTAGTCCTGGTCGGCCCTCGCCATGGCGAGCCAGAGAGCCAGGCAGAACACGACCCAGAGCGCCAGGCCGATAAGGCCCGAGAGCTCGCCCTCTATGACGCCCGCCACGGCCCAGCAGAGCCAGCCCGCCACGGGGAAATACATTGAATAACTGCTGCTCGCCGCCGCGCAGAGCTTCGGCAGAAACTCGCCCTCGCCGAGGCAGGCGTAGAAGATATATCCCGCCCAGACGACGCAGACGACGATGAAGACGCCCCGCGCCGTGCGGCGCTTTTTGTCGCTGCCCGAGGTCAGACAGTAGATGGTCATGGCCGCGAGCTGGCCCGTGAACAGTACCATCGAGTAGCCGAGCAGGATGGCTATCATCCCCGGCACATCCACGCCGTAGCTGCCGTGCATCCAGCCGTACTGGAAGATGATGAAAAGCCCCGTTATTATGGCCGTGCCCAGCTGCTGGAGCATGCCGAAGGACAGCACGCGCAGCGGCCTGAAGGGGCCGGCGAAGAGGAAGTTCACGTCCGGCATCTTGAAGACGCTCATGCCCGTCGAGAAGCCGGAGTTCACGATGAGGATGAACATCAGCGCATAGAAGCCCAGCACGATGGCGTAGAGCTCGCTCGAGGGCCGGAACGTCTCCGCCTCCGCCGCCCCGGCCTGCCCGCCTATGACGCCGAGCACTATGAGAGCGAGCATGACGAGGGCGTATATGAGCTTGGCGGGCGAGCGGAAGATGCCCTTTATCTGGTTCTTGAAGCGCGTGAAGAGCAGGTAGGAAAGCGGGCTCATTCGCGCTCACCGCCTTCGGTTATCTCAAAGAACAGGTCCTCCAGGCTCTGGCTGGCGGTGTCCTCGGGCGTGTTGCGCTTCGTTGCGGCGAAGCGTCCGTTCATCATGATGTGGGCCACGTCCCAGTAGTCCTCGACGCTCTCTATCATGTGGGTGGAGATGAGCACGGCCCTGCCCTCGTCCCGCAGTTCGCGGAAGATGGTCTTGAGCTCTTTTATGGCGTGCGGGTCGAGGCCGACGAGCGGCTCGTCGAAGATGAGCACGCGGGGCCTGTGGACGAGCGCGCAGCAGATGGAGAGCTTCTGCTGCATGCCTTTGGAAAGCTCTCGCCCGAGCTTTTTGCGCTTGTCGTCCAGCTCAAGGCGCTCGAGCAGCTCATCTCCGTAGCCGTCATCCTCGGCGCGATAGGCGCGGCGGATGAACTCGAGGTGCTCCTCGACGGTGAGCAGCTCGTAGACCGCGGGCAGCTCGGGTATGTAGCCCAGCTCGCGCTTGGCGGGCAGGGACTTGTTCCGCTCGCCGCAGATATAGATGTCGCCGGTAAAACGGAGCAGCCCGGCTATGCACTTTATAATGGTGGATTTGCCCGCGCCGTTCGGCCCTAGCAGGACGGCAGTCTCCCCCGCACCGACAGAAAAGCTGATGTCGGAGTTCGCGACGGTCTTGCCGTATTTTTTCGTGACGTTCTCAATACGCAGCAGCGCATCGGACATAAGTTCGTCCTCCTTAACTGTACTAAGCGGGATTATACACTATGCTTTTGCCCTGCGCAACAAGTTTTGCGCAAGCGTTTTGTCAAATCTATGTTAACGAAAGGCAGTCAACTGGTGAACATGGCACATTTTAAGGTATATTCCCTTAAAAGTCAATAAGGGATATTGCCTTAGACCATAATATCAGCGAGGTGATATTATGGTGGAGACGAGGCTCAGGGATCTGAGGGAGGACAGGGACCTGACGCAGAGGGAGCTGGCGGAGTATCTGGGCGTACACCAGACGACCTATTCCGACTACGAGCTGGGCCGCCTGAACGTGCCCCTGCGCACGCTCTGCCGCATCGCCGACTTCTATGGCGTGAGCACGGACTATCTGCTGCGCCGCACGTCCGATCCCCGGCCGTATGAAAAGCAGCATTGATTCTATATTGGAATCAATATTGCTATAAAACGAATTGCCGAAGGTTCCTTTCGGGTCCTATACTTTACTCATAAGTATGGACTTGAAGGGGGCCTTTGCTATGGAACGCTTTGAGAACGGGGTGCGCGACCTGCGCTCTGCGCTGGAATTTCTGAGGAAACGTCCGGGACAGCTGGTGGAGACCGAGGTGGAGGTGGACCCCGAGGCGGAGCTTTCGGGCGTGTACAGGTACGTGGGCGCTGGCGGCACGGTCATGCGTCCGACGCGGACGAACGGTCCGGCCATGCTGTTTCGGAATTTAAAGGGCTTTGACGAGGCCTCGGCGGTCATCGGCGTGCTGGCCTCGCGCGAGCGGGTGGCGGCGCTGCTGGGCTGCCGGAGCGCAGATCTCGGACGGCTGCTGTACGAGCGCGTCGCCAGGCCGGTCGAGCCGGTGCTGTCGGAGGCGCCGGCCGAGTGCCAGCAGGTCGTGCATCTGGCCTCCGAGCCGGGCTTTGACCTCAGGCGCCTCCTGCCCGCGCCGACCAACACGCCCGTGGACGCCGGGCCGTACATCACGCTCGGCATGTGCTATGCCACGCACCCGGACACGGGGCGCTCGGACGTGACCATCCACCGGCTCTGCATACAGGGGCGCGACGAGCTTTCCATCTTCCTGCAGCCCGGCAGCCGTCACATTGGCGCCATGGCGGAGCGGGCCGAGGAGCTGGGGCGTCCGCTGCCCATCTCAGTCTCAATAGGCGTAGACCCGGCCATAGAGGTCTGCGCCTGCTTCGAGCCGCCCACGACCCCGCTGGGCTACGACGAGCTGTCCATTGCGGGCGCGCTCAGGGGAGAGCCGGTGAGACTCTGCCGCTGCGCATCGGTGGACGAGCGCGCCATCGCGAACGCTGAGTTTGTCATAGAGGGCGAGATAGTGCCGGGCGTCAGGGTGCAGGAGGACCAGAATTCGGGGACGGGCTATGCCATGCCGGAGTTCCCGGGATACAACGGCGCGGCCAGCTCCGAGTGCTGGCTGCTGAAGGTGAAGGCCCTGACGCACAGGCGGCGGCCGATACTCCAGACCTGCATAGGCCCGAGCGAGGAGCACGTCAACATGGCGGGCATCCCGACGGAGGCGAGCATCCTCGGAATGCTGGAGCGGGCGATGCCGGGCAGGGTGCGGAACGTGTACGCGCACCGTGCGGGCGGCGGCAAGTACATGGCGGTGCTGCAGGTCTGCAAGAAGGCCCCGACCGATGAGGGACGGCAGAGGCAGGCGGCGCTGCTGGCGTTCTCGGCTTTCCCGGAGCTGAAGCACGTGATACTGGTGGACGAGGACGTGGACATCTTTGACACGGACGACGTGCTTTGGGCGCTGAACACGCGGTATCAGGGGGACCTCGACACGGTGTTTATCCCCGGCGTGCGCTGCCATCCGCTGGACCCGAGCGCGGGGCCGGAGTACAGCGGGAGCATAGCGGCCCGGGGCATTTCCTGCAAGACGATCTTCGACTGCACGGTGCCGTATGCGCAAAAGGGGCGCTTTGAGCGCGCGCGGTTCATGGAGACCGACCCGGCGCGCTGGCTGCCCGGCTGGGAGAACTGAGCATGGAGCCCGGACTGACGGTTGGGATCAGCGGCGCGTCGGGCGCGGCGCTGGCGCTGAGTTTTTCGAAGCTGGCATACGAGAGCGGGGTGCCGACGGAGCTTATCGTGACGCCGGGCGGCGAGAGGACGCTCAGGGAGGAGCTGGGCCTGCCCGCGGACGCGCTGCGGGAGTATGTGAGGGAGCGGTACGACTGCCATGACATCGGCGCGGCTCCGGCCTCGGGCAGCCGCGCGAGTTTGGGCATGGTGGTGATCCCGTGCAGCATGAGGACGCTGGCGGGCATAGCCGCGGGCTACAGCGAGAACCTGCTGCTGCGCGCGGCGGACGTGACGCTCAAGGAACGCCGTCGGCTGGTGCTGGTGACGCGGGAGGCTCCGCTGTCGTATATTCACCTGCGGAACATGCAGGAGGTGACAAGGGCGGGCGGCATCATCTTCCCGCCGGTGCCGCTCTGGTACGCGAAGCCGTGCGGCATGGACGAAATGCATAAACAGCTCGCGGCAAGGATACTCGGTATGTTCGGTGTGCATACGGATGCCATGCCGGTGTGGGCCGGAGAATAAATATTACCAAAAGCAGCAGAAGCTCCTGCGAGAAATTCGCAGGAGCTTCTCAGACTGTCAAAAAAGCCTCGCAGAGTTTCGCGGCCGCAGCCGCGAAATAAATTTCAATCATTTTCGGCGGCGGCGTGTACGTCGACGAAAATACTTCTCGCGGAGCGGAGTGTCGCAGCGAAGCAAGGCGCGGAGCGCAGCGCTATCCCCTTTGTCTAAGAAGGCAAAGCCTTCTTAGACAAGTTGAGAAGCTCCTGCGAGAAATTCGCAGGAGCTTCTTTGGTTGGAGGAAGGATCGCGGGAGGGCTATTTTCCTGAGTGGGAGCCATGGCATGCTCCCGAGCAGGCGCAGCTGCCGCAGTTGTCACCGCAGCTGCATGTGCCTTTGCCGCGTTTTTTATCTCTTATCAGCTTGAACACCACCGCAGCGACCACGCACAGCACGACCAGTCCGACGACGACGCTGCCGATATTGGCAGTCAGCCACTCAAACATTTACCTTCACGTCCTTTTTCGCCGCGTTCACGCTCAGCTCCCCGCCGTACTCGGAATAGCGGTTCTTCCGCAGCAGCATATACAGCAGGCCCGCCAGCACGACTATCGCTGCAACGGTGCCGAGGCCGAAGCTCAGCTCGCCCGTTATGAGCCCGCCGAACTGGTAGATCATGAGGCTCACGAGGTAGGCGAAGCCGCACATGTAGCCTATCGCCCCTACCGTCCACTTGGGGCTGTTCATCTCGCGCTTTATCGCGCCCATGGCCGCAAAGCAGGGTGCGCACAGGAGGTTGAAGACCATGAAGCTGTAGCCTGCGATGGGAGTGAAGGTGGTGTTCAGTATGCCCCAGATCTCCTCGCCCGTGTCGCCGACCTCGGCAAAGCCGTAGCAGACCGCCATGATGGTGACGAGGTTCTCCTTCGCCACAAGGCCGCCCACGACGCCCACCGTCGCCTGCCAGATGCCGAAGCCCAGGGGCGCGAAGATGAAGGCCACAGCCCCGCCGATGGCCGCGAGCAGGGAGTCGTTGTTGTCCTCCACCATGCCGAAGCCCGCAGAGGTGACGCCGAAGGCCTGCAGGAACCAGATGACCACGGCGCTCAGGAGTATGAGCGTGCCCGCGCGCTTTATGAAGCTCCAGCCGCGCTCCCAGGTCGAGCGGAAGATGTTCGAGGGCGCGGGCGCGTGGTAGGGCGGCAGCTCCATGACGAAGGGCGCCGCGTCACCCGCAAAGGCCTTTATCTTCTTGAGGATGATGCCCGAGACGACGATCGCCGCCACACCGACAAAGTAGGCGCTCGTCGCCACCCACCAGGCGTTGTCGAAAAACGCGCCCGAGATCATGCCGATTATCGGCAGCTTCGCGCCGCAGGGGATGAAGCAGGTCGTCATGACCGTCATGCGCCTGTCGCGCTCGTTTTCGATGGTGCGGCTCGCCATGACGCCCGGCACGCCGCATCCGGAGCCAATGAGCATCGGGATGAAGCTCTTGCCCGAAAGCCCGAACTTGCGGAAGATGCGGTCCATGATGAAGGCCACGCGGGCCATGTAGCCTATGTCCTCGAGTATCGACAGCAGCAGGAACAGTATGAGCATCTGCGGTACGAAGCCGAGCACCGCGCCCACGCCGCCGACTATGCCCTCGATGACAAGGCCCGAGAGCCAGGGCGCGACGTTCCAGCCCTCAAAGAGCGTCGTGAGGCCGCCCGTTATCCACTCGCCGAAGAGCGTGTCGTTCATGAATCCGACCGTCCAGTCGCCCACGCTGCCGATGGAGATGTAGTACACCGCCGCCATCACCGCGACGAAGATGGGCAGGGCCAGGATACGGTTTGTCACGATGCGGTCTATCCTGTCGGAGACGTTCATCTTCTGCCCCGTGTGCTTTTTCTTCACCGCCTGGGAGACGACCTTCGCTATGTAGGCGTAGCGCTGGTTCGTGATGATGCTCTCCGCGTCGTCGTCCAGCTCGGCCTCGCAGTCGGAGATATGCTCCTCGATGTGCTCTGCGAGAGTGCTGTCAAGGTGCAGCTCCTCCATGACCTTGCCGTCGCGCTCAAAGAGCTTGATGGCATACCAGCGCAGGAAGCGCGGCTCCACCATGCCCTCGATGCTCTCCTCGATGTGCGCAATGGCGTGCTCCACGCTGCCCTCGAAGACCGAGGGGGCCGAGACGGCGCGCTTCTCCTCAGCCAGCGACGCCGCCCTCGACGCCGCTTCCTTCGAACCTTCGCCTTTGAGCGCAGAGGTCGCCACGACCTCGCAGCCCAGCGCCGCGCCCAGCTTTTTCAGGTCGATGACGTCGCCGTTTTTCCGCACCACGTCTATCATGTTCACCGCCACGACCGTGGGGATGCCCAGCTCTATGAGCTGAGTCGTGAGGTAGAGGTTGCGCTCTATGTTCGTGCCGTCCACGATGTTTATGATGGCGTCGGGCTTTTCCCCGACCAGATAGCTCCTCGCCACGACCTCCTCGAGCGTGTAGGGCGAGAGCGAATATATGCCCGGCAGGTCCTGTATGACCACGTCGGGGCGGCCCTTCAGCCTGCCCTCCTTCTTCTCAACCGTGACGCCCGGCCAGTTGCCGACCCGCTGGTTCGAGCCGGTAAGGTCGTTGAACATCGTCGTCTTGCCGGAGTTGGGGTTTCCGGCAAGCGCAATTTTCACACTCATCGTCTGTCTCCTCTCTCAATGCAGATAGTCTAAACTAACTCAGCTGCCTGAATAAGCCGGCCCGAAGGCCGGTCTTGCGCTATTCGACCTCTATCATCTCGGCGTCGGCGCGGCGGATGGAGAGTTCGTAGCCGCGGACGGTGGTCTCAATGGGGTCGCCGAGCGGGGCGACCTTGCGGATGTAGAGCTCGACGCCTCTGGTGATGCCCATGTCCATGATGCGACGCTTGAGGGGGCCGGAGCCATTGAGCTTCACGACCCTCAAAGTCTCGCCCACCTTCGCTTCCCTCAGTGTTTTCATTTTACCTCCCCTTTTCACGCAAGCATTATGCGGTTTGCCAGGCCCCGGTCCAGGGCGATGCGGCTGTCCTTCACCTGGAGTATCAGGTTCCCGCCGAGGCTGTTAACGACGACTACCTCCTGCCCGACCACAAGGCCCAGCTCCGCGAGATGACGCCGCACCTCGTCCCTGCCGGTTATCTTGAATATCGAATGGGTCTCGCCCATGTCGGCCATTGAAAGCGGCAGCAAGCCCGCTCCACCCCTTTCTGGAGTTAGTGTTATCTAACAACGGTTAGTTTAATACAACCCACCGCATTTGTCAAGGGGGCAGGCCAAAAAAGTCGGCTATACGCGAAGTGCTCAAAGGCACATGGGCAAAAATTGTCCAAAACGCCAAAAATAACCGGAGAGCATGAGACGCTGTTGACAATCGTCACAAATGTGTTAAAGTTGAGCCAAAGGACTGGTAACGTTACCGGGAACGTTCTCGCAAGTTGCCCGGGGAGTGTGTGGAATGACTATCAAGGATATTGCAAGGCTGTGCGGTGTTTCGGTGAGCACGGTCTCGCGCGTGCTCAATGAGAAGCCGGATGTCAGCCCGGCTGTGAGGGCGGCGGTGCTCGAGGCTGTGAGGAGCAGCAACTATGTGCCGAACAACAGCGCGCGGGACCTTGTGAAGATAAGCTCCGACGCCGTGGGCCTGGTGGTGAAGGGCGTGTCGAACCCCTTCTACGCGGACATTATAAAGGCTGTGGAGCGGGAGATAGATGCCGCCGGCTGCACGATGGTGATGCAGCAGATAGACATCTCGGAGGACGAGGTGGCGCGCGGGGCCAGCATGGAGCGCGAGAAGAAGCTTCGGGGGCTTATCCTGCTCGGCGGGCGCTCGGACTATTCTGCGCAGGACCTGGGGACGATCACGGTGCCCTTTGTGTGCTGTTCGTTCACGAACAGCTTTGGGACGCTCTCGCGTGGAGAGTATTCGGCGGTGTCGATAGAGGACGAGGAGACTGCGGCCCGGGCGGTGAGGGAGTTGTACCGGCTAGGGCACAGGAGGATAGCGGCACTGGTCTCGGCTACGGACGACCGCTCGATAAGCGAGCTGAGGTATCGCGGCTATTTGAGAGCGCAGCGGGAGTTTGGACTGGAGCCGGACGACAGGCTGGCAGTCTGTGCGGGCAGTTTCGGCATGAGGGATGCATACGAGGCGACCATGCGGCTTTTGGACTCCGGAGAGGAGTTTTCGGCGATATTCTGTATTTCCGACATGATGGCGATAGCGGCGATAAAGGCGCTGGAGGACCGGGGCCTCGGCGTGCCTGGGGATTGCTCGGTCATAGGCATAGACGGGCTGGAGTTTTCGGAGTACACGCGCCCGACGCTGACCACGCTGGTGCAGCCGAGGGAGCGCATGGGCGCGGAGAGCGTCCGCATACTTATGGATATGATAGAGGGCCGGGGCGGGAACCGCCAGGTTATGCTCGAGACACAGCTGCGGCCCGGGGGCTCGGTGAGAGCCGTTTGACGCGTATTTTCCGGCGAGACGCCGAGGAAATAAATATTAATAGGAGATGTTAAAAGAATGAAGAAGTTTCTTGCACTGCTTCTGGCCCTCGTGATGGTCTTCGCGCTGGCCGCCTGCGGCGAACCCGCAGCCGACCCGACGGATGCCCCCAGCGGAGACGACACCCCGGCGACAGATGCGCCCGAGGGCGGCGACAGCACCGCGACCGGCAGCGTCTATTACCTCAACTTCAAGCCCGAGGCCGACCAGGCCTGGCAGGATCTCGCTGCGCTCTACACTGAGCAGACCGGCGTGACCGTCAAGGTCGTCACTGCGGCTTCCGGTGAGTACAGCTCCACGCTGACCGCCGAGATGGACAAGAGCGACATGCCGACCCTGTTCCAGTGCGGCAACCAGGCTGGCCTGGACACTTGGGGCGACTACTGCTATGACCTGACCGACACCGCCGTCTACAAGGAGATGACCACCGACGACTTCAACCTCTTTGGTGAGAACGGCGAAGTCTACTGCATTGGCTACTGCTATGAGGCCTTCGGCATCATCGTGAACACGGAGCTTCTGGCCGAGGCCGGCTACGAGCTCTCCGACATCACGAACTTTGAGAGCCTCAAGTCCGTCGCCGAGGACATCACCGCGCGTCACGCCACCGGCGAGCTGGCCTTTGCGGCCTTCTCCTCCGCTGGCCTTGACAGCTCCTCCAGCTGGCGCTTCTCCGGCCACCTGGCCAACATGCCGCTCTATTACGAGTTCCGTGACGACGGCGTGACCAGCCAGCCTGCCACCATTACCGGCGCTTACCTCGACAACTTCAAGATGATCTGGGACCTCTATGTCGCCAACAGCGACACCGCCCCGGCTCAGCTCACCACCGCCACCAGCGACCAGTCCCAGGCCGAGTTCGGCGAGGGCAAGGCCGTGTTCTATCAGAACGGCTCCTGGGAGTATGACGCTCTCGTGAACAACTACGGCATGGACCCCGCCAACCTCGCCATGATCCCCATCTACTGCGGCGTTGAGGGCGAGGAGGACGCCGGCCTCTGCTGCGGCACTGAGAACTGCTGGGCGGTCAATGCCAAGGCTTCCGAGGAAGACATCCAGGCCACTCTCGACTTCATGTACTGGGTCGTGACCTCCGAGGAGGGCACCACGATGATGGCCGAGCAGTTCGGCCCCATCCCCTTCAAGAACGCCAAGGAGAGCTCCAATGTGTTCTTCAACAACGCCAACGAGTACATAGCCGATGGCAAGTACACCGTGACCTGGGCCTTCAACTACACCCCGAACGTTGACACCTGGCGTGCGGCCGTCGTTGCGGCGCTCACCCAGTACACCGTCGGCGGCGGCTCCTGGGACGATGTCGTCACCGCTTTCGTCCAGGGCTGGGCCACCCAGTACGCGAACCAGTAAGCCTCTCCCCTGAAAGGGAAAGCAAGCTCATACCAGGGGCGAGCGGCAGCCGGCGCTCGCCCCTTTCCAAAAGAGGGGATGGATAATGGAAACTAAAAAGAGGAAAAGGCACAGCCTCGCGGTGAACGGCAACATGCTCAGCGGCAGCATACGCAAGTGGTTCCCGGTCTTTCTCCTGCCCACGCTTGCCGCATTTCTCATAGGCTTCGTCTACCCGTTTGCAAAGGGCTTCTATCTGTCGTTCTGCACCTTCAGGACGACCTCCGACGCCGAGTTTATCGGCCTCGGCAACTATATCAAGGCGCTGACGGACAGCTCCTTCATGTACTCCTTCTGGTACACGGCGCTTTTTGCCGTGGTATCGCTCATTGTTATAAACGTCCTGGCCTTCGCGGTGGCCTACGCGCTTACCCGGGGCATCAAGGGCTCGAACCTGTTCCGCACCGTGTTCTTCATGCCGAACCTCATAGGCGGCATCGTGCTGGGCTATATCTGGTCCATGATCTTTGACGGCATACTCATAAGGTACGGGACATCCATACTGCTTTCGACAAAATACGGCTTCATCGGCCTGCTCATACTCATGGCATGGCAGCAGATAGGCTATATGATGATAATCTACATCGCCGGCTTGCAGAGCGTGCCCGACGACCTGCTCGAAGCCGCGAGGATAGACGGCGCGAGCGGCTGGAAAACGCTGACCAAGATCACCATCCCCTGCGTCATGCCGTCCATCACGATCTGTACCTTCCTGACGCTGACAAACTCCTTCAAGCTCTTTGACCAGAACCTGGCGCTGAACAACGGCCAGCCCTACATATTCCAGTCAGACGGCTCCATCATTCACTCGACGGAGATGCTGGCGCTGAACATCTACAACAGCTTCTACCTGAACGCCAACTCGAGAGGCGTGGGCCAGGCGAAGGCCGTGCTGTTCTTCATCCTCGTCGCGGCCATCGGGCTTATCCAGCTTCGCTATACCAGAAAGAAGGAGGTGCAGCAGTGATGAAGGGCAGCCTCAGCAAAAGCCAGAGGAATAAGAACCTCCTCACGGTCCTGTTCGCGGTCATAGCCATACTTTACGTCATGCCCATCGTCATCGTGCTCATAAACTCCTTCAAGAGCAACTCCGGCATAAATACGCAGACCTTTGCGCTGCCGAACGCTGAGACCTTCATGGGCTTCGACAATTACATCAAGGGCGTCACCTTCGGCAACTACAACTTCTGGAAGTGCGTGGAGTACAGCTTCACGATAACGATACTCTCGACGGCGCTCATCATCCTGTGTACGTCGATGGCGGCCTGGTACATTTCGAGGGTGAACAGCCGCTTCTGCAAGCTGGTGTACTATGTCTGCGTGTTCTCGATGGTCGTACCCTTCCAGATGGTCATGTTCACGCTGGCGAAGACGGCCGACACGCTCAAGCTCAACACGCCCTGGACGATACCGGTCATCTACCTGGGATTCGGCGCGGGCCTCGCGGTGTTCATGTTCGTGGGTTTCGTGAAGTCCATGCCGATAGAGATCGAAGAGGCTGCCGCCATAGACGGCTGCGGGCCGCTGCGGACCTTCTTCCTCGTCGTGTTCCCAATGCTCAAGCCGACCATGATCTCCGTTGGCGTGCTGGAGACGATGTGGGTCTGGAACGACTACCTGCTGCCCTACCTCGTGCTCGGCAAGGACTACAGGACCATACCCATACACATCCAGTACCTCAAGGGCAGCTACGGCTCTGTGGACATGGGCGCTACCATGGCGCTCATTCTGCTGAGCATCCTGCCGATAATCATCTTCTATATCTCCTGCCAGAAATACATTATCAAGGGCGTCGCGGCGGGCGCCGTGAAGGGGTGAGACGGCATGGAACGTAAAAGCGGCATTTTAATGCCTATATCCTCCCTGCCGTCGAAGTACGGCATTGGCACCTTCGGCAAGGAGGCGTATAAATTCGCGGATTTCCTGGCCGCAGCCGGCCAGAAGGCCTGGCAGCTGCTGCCCCTCGGCCCGACGAGCTACGGTGATTCGCCCTACGCCTCCTTCTCCACCTATGCGGGCAACCCGTACTTCATCGACCTCGACATGCTCATCGAGGACGGACTGCTCAAAAAGCCCGAGGTTGCGGCTGTTGACTGGGGCGACGACCCCATGAACGTCGATTACGGCAAGATATACTACAACCGCTTCGATATCCTGCGCCTCGCCTGCGCGCGCGGCTGGGACAGGGATGCCGGCGAGATAACCCGCTTCCGCGAGCAGAATGCCGGCTGGCTGCCCGACTATGCGCTGTTCATGGCGCTCAAGCGGCACTTCGGTATGGTCTCCTGGACGCTCTGGCCTGACGAGGACATCAGGCTCAGGAAACCCGCGAGCGTGGAGCACTACCGGAAGCTGCTCGACGCGGATGTGCGGCTCTTTACATGGATACAGTACATGTTCTACAAGCAGTGGGATAAGCTGCGCGAGTACGTGCACTCCCTGGGCATAGAGATAATAGGCGACCTGCCCATCTACGTCGCGCTCGACTCATCGGACGTTTGGGCGGACCCAAAGAGTTTCCTGCTCGACGAGAAGAACATCCCCACCTGCGTCTCCGGCGTGCCGCCCGACTACTTCTGCGAGGACGGGCAGCTCTGGGGCAACCCCATCTACGACTGGGCGCACATGAAGTCCGACGGCTACGGCTGGTGGATACGCCGCATCGAAGGCGCAAAGAAGCTCTACGACGTCATCAGGATAGACCATTTCCGGGGCTTTGAGAGCTACTGGAGCATACCCTACGGCGAGGAGACGGCGAAAAACGGCAAGTGGATGCCCGGCCCCGGCATGGGCCTTGTCGGCGTGCTGCGCGACTGGTTCCACGACACGAAGTTCATAGCCGAGGACCTGGGCTTTTTGACGCCCGAGGTCGAGAAACTGCTGCGTGACTCCGGTTTCCCCGGCATGAAGGTGCTGGAATTCGCCTTTGATTCCAGGGAGCCGAGCAACTACCTGCCGCACACCTACACGCCGAATTGTGTCTGCTATGTCGGCACGCACGACAACGAGACGCTCATGCAGTGGTACAAGGGCGGCAAACCCGACGATGTGGCATATGCGGGCCTGTATCTGGGCCTGAACGAAGACGAGGGCGCCAACTGGGGCGTCATAAGGGGCGGCATGTCCTCCGTGGCGCAGCTGTTTGTGGCGCAGATGCAGGACTATCTGGGCCTCGGCGCCGAGGCAAGGATGAACATTCCCGGTACGGCTCAGGGCAACTGGCGCTGGCGGATGAAGCCCGGCGAGGCGACGCCGGAGCTCGCGGCAAAAATAAGGAAATATGCCATCATGTACGGACGCTTCTGGGCCCCGCCCGAGCCCGAGGCTGAGGAAGAACCGGAAGAAAAAGAGAAATAAATAATACGCGCCGCGGGGAACCACCATCCGCGGCGCGTTATTTTATTATCCACTCCCGCCTGCGCCCAAGTCTGTGACAAGGTTCCTTGACGCCATCACGCACGGCGTGTATAATCTTTACACTTGTTACAAGAATAAATCGGGAGGTGTTCTATGAAACGCATATCAGCCTTTTTTATAGCCGTCATTATGCTGCTGCTCACGGCATGCGGCACCGCCGCGCCGGAGGCGACCGACAGCCCCGACGGTGAGAACTCGGCTCCAGCCGGCATACTCAGCAGCTTTTCCACCACGGACATCGAGGGCAACGCCGTGGACGAGAGCCTGTTTTCCGACTATAAGCTCACGATGGTAAATGTCTGGGCGACCTACTGCGGACCGTGTATCTCAGAGATGCCGGACCTCGGCACGCTTGCGGAGGAATACGCCGACAAGGGTTTCCAGATAGTCGGCCTCGTCTCGGACGTGCTGGACTCGGACGGGAACCTGGACAGCGCGCAGATAGACAAGGCGAAAGAGATCGTCGCGTCCACCGGTGCGAATTATACGCACATTGTGCCCGGCGAGGGCACATACGGGCTGCTCTCACAGATCTACGCCGTGCCCACGACACTGTTCGTTGACAGCGAGGGGAGGCAGGTTGGTTCAGCCTACCTGTCCGCCAAAAGCCTTGAGGCCTGGAAGGAGATCGTGGACCCCATGCTGGAGGAAACCGGAGCATGAGCCGCCGAGCGAGAGACATCACCGCAGCACTGACCGCAGCAGCAGGAGCCGCCCTGCTGCTGCTTGGCCTGCATATGGGCGAGGCAGAGATCGTGCTGCGCAAGGCTGTGAATATCTGCCTGGAGTGCATCGGCCTTGGTTAAGCGGCTGGGCAAACACATAAGGCTCGCCGTCCAGCTGGGCTGGACCGCGCTGACGAACGGCTACGCCATGGGCTTTCTCAAGGGCGGCATCTACAGGGGAGAGCTCAAGAAGATCTGCGTGCCGGGCCTCAACTGCTATTCCTGCCCCGGCGCGCTCGGCGCCTGCCCGATAGGCTCGCTGCAGGCAGTGCTGGGCGAGCAGGGAAAGTGGTTCTCCTTCTACGTCGTGGGCTTTCTCATGCTGGTGGGGGCCTTTCTCGGACGGTTCGTCTGCGGCTGGCTCTGTCCCTTCGGGCTGGTGCAGGATCTGCTGCACAAGATACCCTTTCCAAAAAAGCGCAAGCGCCTGCCGGGGGACAGGTATCTCAAGTACCTCCGCTATCTCGTGCTCGCCGTGCTGGTGGTCATCCTGCCGTTGACGGTGCTGGACATCGTGGGCCAGGGCAGCCCCTGGTACTGCAAATACGTCTGCCCCTCGGGCACGCTCTTTGCGGGCATACCGCTGGTGCTCATGAACGAGAGCCTTCAGTCCTCGCTCGGCTGGCTGTTTGACTGGAAGGTCGGGCTGCTCATAGTCATACTGCTGCTCTCGGTATGGTCGTACCGGCCCTTCTGCCGCTATCTCTGCCCGCTGGGCGCTGTCTACGGGCTTTTCAACCCGATCGCATTTTACAGATACGAGGTGGACGGGGAAAAGTGCACGAACTGCGGAGCCTGCACCCGGGCCTGCGGCTTTGAACTCAGGCCGAACGTGGAGCCCAACAGCACGGAGTGCATACGCTGCGGGGACTGCCTGCGGGCCTGCCCGCACGGGGCGCTGACAAGGAGAAAGTTTGTAAGACGTGCCTGCGGAAAGCAGAAGGACGATTCAAACAGCGCGTGAGGTATCATCAGAGCACAGGAATATAAAAGAGGGCGGGGAGAGTAAAATGACGGGAACTTCGTTCAATTCTGAAAAGATGTATACCTATCTTCGCGGCCTGGCGACCGGGGCAGGCATGAAGCAGACGCTCAAAGCGATGTCCTTTGCCCGCGACAAGCACTCCGGCCAGCTGCGCAAGAGCGGCGAGCCGTATATCGTACACCCGCTGATGATGGCCTGCAACGCGGTAAGCATCGGCATCAGGGACGACACGGTGATAGCCACGATACTGCTGCACGACGTGTGTGAGGACTGCGGAGTGAGCCTCTCGGAGCTGCCGGTGGACGACCGCGTGAGGAACGCGGTGGACCTGATGACCTTCCGGGTCATGGACGGCGAGACGAAGGAGATTGCAAAAAACCGCTATTACAACATGCTGCTGCAGAGCCGGGAGGCCACGCTGACCAAGCTGCTCGACCGCTGTCACAACGTTTCGAGCATGGCCGGCACCTTCTCGGAGGAGAAGCTGAAGTCCTACATAGAGGAGACGCGGGTGCACGTGCTGCCGATGCTGAGGAAGGCAAAGCGCATGTATCCCGAGGACGCGGACATCCTGTTCGTGCTGAAATACCACATAGTAAGCGTTGTGGACTCCATCGACGCCACCATCCAGCTCTTTGAAAACGCGCGCGCCGAGGACAGGGCATAATAAAAACGCACCCGACCGGGTGCGTTTTTATTATGCCGGCTCAGTACCAGCTTTCTCTGTCGGGCCCGCGAGAGAAGCCGCCGTCGAGCTCTCTCAGATGCATGTAGTATATCGCGTATGTGCTCTGCATATAGGGGAGAACGTAGACCGAGACGAAGGGGATGATCGTCAGCAGCGACCATCCTAAAAAGCTGAGGTCGAGTATGAACAGCTCCGCCTTGTGCCCGCGCATCATGCGCTTGCTCTCGCTTATGCACTCCATGATGCCCATCTCCGGGTGGTCGAGCAGCAGGTACAGCGCCTGACGGTAGCGGTAGGCCGCGACGATGCCGGGTATCACCAGCAGCAGGCTCCACAGGAAGACGTAGAGGCTGGTCAGTATCCGCAGGCCGATGACCTTCAAGAAGTGCTGGAAGCCGTCCATAAGGTTCCAGAGGCTGTTCTCCTGCCGCCTGATCATTTTCAGCACGAAAATTACAAAGCCGGCGTACAGCAGGTCGGTCATGAATTCCAGCAGCAGGTCTATGACAAAGGCAAAGGCCCCCGGCGCATTTGAGATATAAAACCTGACCGCATACTCCGGGCTGCTCTCGGAGAGCACCTGGAGGTAGGTCAAAGCGTCAACGCGCATGAGTTTCGCCGAGAGCAGGCCGATGACATACACAACTGCGCAATAGATGAGCGCCGTGATATACGGGCTGACGTGAGACTGCCGCATCGCGGCTCTCGCCTCGGACTTCATCTCGCCCCGGCTCATATAGCTTGGCATAACGATACTCCTTTCAGACCATAAGAGGGTCTCATGACGTTAGTTTACACCACGAGACCCTCTTTAACAAGTCTATTCTGTTACGAACCCGGATATATTTCCAGCTCCACATCCGACCTCGGGAAGCTGGCGCAGGGGTGAATCCAGCCGAATTTTACGTCCGCGCCCCTTCTGCCGTCCGCCGCCTCGGGCACGTACACCTCGCCGGAGACCAGCCGCGCATGGCACCAGCCGCACTCGCCGCTCCGGCAATGCGTCGGGGCCTTCACGCCCGCGCGCTCTATCGCCCACTCGAGACTCTCGTTCTCCCGGCACTCCAGCTCGCGCCGCTCGCCCTGCACCGTGAGCGTCAGCTTATACGACTTCTCAGAGGGCTTATCCACGATATAGTCGCCCGAAAGCTCGCGCCTTATCCTCCGCCTGGGCAGGCCCAGCGCCGCAAGCTCCCGCTCCTCGTAGTCGTACATCGCCTGCGGGCCGCACATGAAAACAGAGTAATCGCCCTCCGGCGCATACTTCTTCACCAGCTCCGCCGTCAGGAAACCGTGCTCATAGCCCTCGCGCTCCTCGTCGCTCAGGACGTGCACGACCTTCACCTTCCCGCCGGCCCGGGCCGCGACCGCGTCCAGCTCATTTCTCAGCAGTATGCCCTCCGCCGTCCGGCTGCCGTAGAGGATGGTGAGATTAAAGTCCTCCATCCCGTCCGCTATGGCCTCGGCCATGGAGAAAAAGGGCGTTATGCCGCTGCCGCCCGCGAGGGCAACCACGTGCCGTGCATCGCGTATCCTGTCGTAGTAGAAGTCTCCCAGCGGCCCGGAGATGTCCAGCCTCATGCCCTCTTTCCAGTTTTCGAGTATCCATTTCGAGGCGTAACCCGGGCGCGTGAGCTTTATCGTCAGCACATAGCTCGTGCCCGTCTCACCCAGCGCCGAGCCGGGGCCGGAGCGGATGGTGTAGGGCTTCGAGAGCACCGTGCCGCCTATGCAGAGGTCCACGCTGACATACTGGCTTGCGCGGAAATACGCGAGGCTCGACGTGCCCCGCTCTGTATCCGGCACCAGTGTGAAGCTCTTTGCCTCCGCGTGTTCGGCGACCTTCGCTATCTTTACATGCTGCACTGCGGGATGCAGGCTCCTGGCCAGACGGTTGGCGTTAAACTCGGACACGGGCAGGGTCTCGGCGCCCTTCGCTATCCTCCTGTTGCGCTCCGGTACCATGTTGAGGAAGCCCGAGAGCGGGATCTTCCTTATCTCGCTCCTGTCATAATGATACTTCATCTCAGCGGCCCTCCTTCATGTCCTTGAGAGTATATCTCGCCGCCTCCGCACCCGAGAGATAGGCCTGGCTGTAACCGTCCATGTTCGTGCCGTGGCCGCCGCAGAAGCGCAGGCCCTTTATCGTGTAGTCCAGCTTTTCGCAGGACATGACGCGCGGGAACATGCCGTCCCACATCTCGCTCGCGTAGCCGTAAACGTCGCCCTGCGGCGTGCCTATATACCTAGCAAAGGTCACGGGACTCGCTGTCACGATCTCCTCAATATGGCTGCGGATATCCACGTTGAACCATTTCTCAAAGTGGTCTATCGTCTCCTCGGCTATCTTAGTCTTCACGTCGAAGTACTCGCGCTCCGACACGCCTGCAAAGGCGTCGGCGGAGTAGAACTTGGAGAAGGACAGTATGCAGGTGCCCGGGGGCGAGCAGTCGGGTATGGCGCGGTTGAGGCAGGTGACGCAGTAGGTCTTGTGCGTGTCAATGGATGCCGAGGTCTCGTACTGACGGAGCGTGTCGCCCGTGTCGCGCACAAAGGTGTCGTAGCCCTCGATGCCCAGCTCGTCCGCCGTCACGTCGAGGCCGAGGTAGATGGTGAAGCAGTTTTGCGCGAGCCGCCTCGCGTTGCATGCTCGCCTGTCGCGCTCCGGCACCTCGGCCGGGCTGACCATCTTCGAGAAAACCACCGTCGGCATCAGGTTCGAGACCACGCGATCACACTCGATATACGTCCCGCCTTTCAATACTACACCGCGCACCTGCCCGTTTCGGACGTCGATCTTTTCGGCCTCGGTGTTGTACCAGATATCGCCGCCCAGCTCTCGTATACGTTTATCGAAGGCCATGGCTATCTCGTGACTGCGCATTTTGCAGATGTAGGGCTTGAAGTTGAGGTACATCCTGAACATCTGCGCGTAGACGGCAAAGCTCATCTTGGTGGAGTCCACGCCGACGTAATCCCAGTAGCTCTCGTAGATCTCGCGCGCCTTCTTCGGCACGCCGAGCTTTATGAGCATCTCGTCCGTCGGCACGGAGACGCAGCGCATGAGGTCCCGCCACTTCATCAGCATGGGCAGCTTGGGCGGATTGTTGTTGTACTCATAGAGCCAGTCCACGCCGTCGCCTATCATCCGCGTGAGTTCCATGAGGTTTTCCATGGAGGCGCGGCAGCCGGGAACGGCCTTTTCCATGGCGTCCAGGAAGCCCTGCTCGCTGGCGGGAATGGTCACGTCGTAACCGTCCTCCGGGTCGGTGCTTATGGAGCGGAAGGCCTCGTCCACCGGCACCCACTCCACGTCGAGTCCCAGTTCGTCGAGCAGCTCACGGACGTGTCCCCCCTGGCCCGGCTCACCCATCTGGCAAAGCTCGTGCAGCGCGGACTCGAACTCGAAGCGCCCGCGCCGGAAGCTGGTGGCGCAGCCGCCGGGCAGATTGTGCTTCTCAAGCAGCAGCACCCTTTTTCCGGCCTTCGCGAGACATGCGGCGGCGGCCAGCCCGCCGTTGCCGGCGCCGACCACCACTACGTCGTATTTTTGCATCGCCTGACCTCCTTTATATATTCATTCATTTCGAATCTTCTGGTATGGCCACAACAGCATTATATACGGACGCACCGCAGTTTTCAATCGCTCTTTGTTAGATTATGCACAATTTTTCTTCCCGCTGAGCACGAGCTTGATTTTATTGCCGTTTCAGTTTATCCTTGTAGCAGACAGAATGGGCATTCAGGAGGCAGGACATGGCCGGAACAGCGGAAAATTCAAAGCGCGAGAGCTTCGTCAAGGAAATAGAGGCGCAGATACTGTCGGGTAAGCTCACACCCGGCACACGGCTTGAGGCCGAGCGTGATCTGGCCGTACGCTACGGACTGAGCCGCAGCAGCGTAAATCTGGGCATGCTGGAGCTGGAGCGCAAGGGCTTTGTGAGGATAGTGCCGCGCCGCGGCGCGTTCGTGTCGGATTTCCTGAGGGAGGCGACTCCGCAGACGCTGTCGGTCATCATGGAGTACGGCTCGGCGAACATGGGCGAGTCGCTTCTGCACGACCTGATGGACATGCGCGCGCTCATCGAATGCGAATGTGCGAGGCTGGCCTGTGAGAATGGGCGCGGCAGGCAGGACGAGACTCTGCCCATGCTGATGGAGAGGATACGGAGCGCGGAGGGCGGCGAGCTGGTAGACGCCATTTGCGATTACCATTATCAGCTGACGAAACTCTCCGGCAATGATGTGTACGCCATGACTTTCAAAGCCTTCCATGGGCCGCTCAGGGGCCTGACAGCTGAGCACTACCGTGCTGCCTCGGAGAGAAAGCGCTCAGTGAAGCTGCACGCCGAGCTGACGGAGGCGGTAAAGTCCGGCGACGGCGAACGGGCGGCGGCACTGGTAAAGGAGATAATCATGCGCGCAGACGAAAACCTGTCCGGGAAAAGAAGACGGTGATGAAAACGGAGGGAACGGGCCGAGCCCGTTCCCTCCGCATATTTGATCATCTGGCAAAATACAGCGCGAGCGCCATGAGCACCGCCTCAAAAAAGAGGATGAGGGGCATGCCGATGGTGAAACTGTCGTGCTGGGTCTTGTGCCGGAAGGTGTACATACCTGTTATGACGCCCAGCGAGCCGCCAAGCACCGCCACAAGGAAAAGCGTAGCCTCCGGTATCCTCCGCTTCCCGCGCCGCGCCCTCGACTTGTCCGAGGCCATCAGTATGAACCCGTCCAGATTAATAAGGAGCAGATACGCCCCCAGAAGTATGAGCAGCAGCTTCATTTGCCCCTCCTCCGCCTCCTGTCATAGGGCGGGACAAGACAGCCTTTGCCGAAACCTATGAGGTCCTCGCGTCCGGCCTTCCTGAGCGCCTCGAGCACCAGCCGTCGGTTCGCCGGGTTCTGAAACTGCAAAAGCGCCCGCTGCATCGCCTTTTCCTCCGCCGTGCGCGGCACGTACACCGGCTCCATCGTCCGCGGGTCGAGGCCCGTATAGTACATGCAGGTCGAGACCGTGCCCGGCGTCGGATAGAAGTCCTGTACCTGCTCCGGGCGGCGGCCCGTCTTTTTCAGGTACAGCGCCAGCGCTATCGCGCTCTCGAGCGTGCTGCCCGGATGCGAGCTCATGAGGTAGGGCACGACATACTGCTCCTTGTCGTACCTGACGTTCAGGGCCCGGTACTTCTCCATGAAGCGCTCGTACACGTCTATGTGCGGCTTGCCCATGCAGTCGAGCACCGAGTCTATGCAGTGCTCCGGCGCGACCTTCAGCTGGCCGGAGATGTGGTATTTCACCAGCTCCGCGAAGAAATCACCCTTTTTGTCACAGAGCATGAAGTCGTATCTTATCCCGCTGCGTACAAAGACCTTTTTCACGCCCGGAATGTTCCTGAGCTTACGCAGGAGCGTGAGGTAGTCCGAGTGGTCGGCGTCTATGTTTTTGCAGGGCGTGGGCGCAAGGCAGCTGCGGTTCGCGCACATGCCGTTTTTGAGCTGCTGGGCGCAGGAGGGCTTCCTGAAGTTCGCGCTCGGCCCGCCCACGTCGGAGACGTAGCCCTTCCAGAGCGGGTGCTTCGTCATCGCCGTGACTTCCTTTATCACGCTCTCGTGGCTGCGGCTCGTGACCATCCTGCCCTGATGGAAGGCGAGGGCGCAGAAGTTGCAGCCGCCGAAGCAGCCGCGGTTGTGGATGACCGAAAAGCGCACCTCCTCTATGGCGGGCACGCCGCCCATGGCCTCGTACATCGGGTGCACCTCGCGCGTGTACGGCAGCTCCGCCACGCGGTCGAGCTCCGATCTGGAGAGCGGCATGGCGGGCGGGTTGACCACAAGATAGCGGTCCCCGTGCGCCTGGGCCATGCGCCGCCCGCGCACCGGGTCGTGCTCCGCATACTCCACGCGCGTGGCCTCGGCATAGGCGCGCTTGCTCCGGCTGACCTCCTCGTACGAGGGCAGCATCAGCGCGTCCTCGGGCGCCTCCTTTGCGATATAGGCCGTGCCGCGGATGTCGTGCAGCTCCGAAATGGGCTTTTTCTTCTTGAGTGCCTTGGCGATCTCGATGGTGGCGTACTCGCCCATGCCGTAGGTGAGCAGGTCGGCCTTCGCATCGAAGATGACGCTCCGCCGCACCTTGTCTTCCCAATAGTCGTAGTGCGCAAAGCGCCTGAGGCTCGCTTCGAGCGAGCCTATTATTATGGGCATGTCCGGCCCGAAGGCCTCCCTCGCGCGGTTTGCGTAGACGATGACGGCCCGGTCGGGCCGCAGGCCCGTCTTTTTGCCGGGAGAGTAGAAATCCTCGCGCCTTCTGTGCTTTGCCGCCGTGTAGTGGGCCACCATGGAGTCGAGGTTGCCCGCGCCTATCATGACGCCGAGCCTCGGCGCGCCCATTGCCCTGAACGCCTCGGCGGAATGCCAGTCCGGCTGGCAGAGCACCGCCACGCGGTAGCCTTCCGCCTCCAACACGCGTGCGATGACCGCCGTGCCGAAGCTCGGGTGGTCAATATATGCGTCGCCTCCGACTACGAGGAAGTCGTACCACCACCAGCCGCGCTCGTGCATGTCCTCGGCGGACACGGGCAGGAAATCGGCCCTGTCGATCACAGCAGTTCACCTCCGTACCAGCCGCTGACGCCATTGTGCTTTACGAGGAAGCCGCGGCTCGTCTCCTCCACGACCGAGACCCTGTCTCCGGGCTCGAGCGGCAGTACGTAGTCGGTGCAGTCGTTGCAGCGCACCTCGCCGCTCTCGCCGTAGAGGTATTTCGTAAGTATGTCCAGCTCATAGCCCGTGCGCACGTGCACGCAGCGCGAAAATTCCTCCCCGCGCTCGAGTATGCGCACGATATTGTCGCCCCAGCGGATATAGGCGCTTCGGTCGGAGCCTTTCTGCGCGGTTCTGACCGTTTTCACCGGGAAGCGGTCGTAATACTCGAAGCTGAAGTCCTCGCTGCCGTTGTGAGGTATGATGAGGGCGTTGAGCTGCCCGTCATCCTTGAGCACGCAGCCGCCGTCGATACTGATTATCCTGCGCTCGCGCTCTATTATCGGGTTCGCGCAGACGGTGTCGGTCCCGTAGAGCATGACTGGCCAGTGACCGACTATTATCCACTTCTTAAACGACCTGCCCTGGCCGAGGAAATTGTCGTTTTTCATGCAGTACCAGCCGTCCCAGCTCTCCGGCTCGCCCTCGGGGATGCCGCCGTGGACGAAGACGTAGTGCTCGGTGGATATGACGTGCGGCAGCGAGTCCAGAAAATCCAGCTCAGGCCTGAAGGCATCCGCAATAGCCCGCCTGAACTCGGCCATGTCGGTGTCCTCGCCAAACTCAAAGCCTATCTCACCGCACATCTGCGACAGCAGGCCGGAACCCCAGCCCGCACTGTTCGACAGCAGGTACCTCTTTGTATAGGCATCTGTCCTCTCGTTGGCCCTGTAGATGGAGTCCTGCCAGAAATCGCAGTTGCCCTGAACCGCGAGCACGCGCCGCGCAGCGCTCAGCTCCATTATGAATCTGAGCGTCTCGAGGCTGTATTCGCCCTTCTCGAGCATGTCGCCGCAGAACACCAGCGTGTCCTCGCTCCGCAGGCTGAGCTTTGCCAGCAGGCCCTTAAGATACGGCAGGTTGGCGTGCACGTCCGAGATGGCAATGATGCGTCCCTCGGCGGGCAATTCTGCCTTGTGTATGACGGCTCTCATCAGTTTTTCCTCTCCATGAGCAGCTGGTCGGAGGACACGCCCGGCTCGACGGCCAGTTCCTCGAAGCCGTAGTGCTTATAGAAGCCGATGGCGGCTTCGTTAGTCACCGCGACGTGCAGCCGCACGGCGCTCCGGCCGCGGTCGGAGAAATACGCCGCCGCGCAGCCTATGAGCTGCACGCCGTAGCCCTTGCCGCGAAACTCGGGGATGAGGTACAGCAGGCTCACCCAGCCGCAGCCCTCATCCTTCCCGCGCCGGGGGTCCAGCTCGAGCACGCCGACGGGCCTGTCACCGTACATGACCTTCATGAGGCAGTCCCTGTCCTTTGCCGAGTGCGAGCGCGCAGAGGCAAGATACACCTTCGGCACGAAACCCGCGGACGAGCCGTGGGCTACCGCCCAGGAGTCGGCGTAGCAGCGCGTGTAGAAGTCCGCGTCCTCCCTGTCCCTCGGGTCGAGCGGCTCGAAGCGCAGGCTCGTGGGGTCGTCCTTTTTCGTATCCCGCCACCAGCGCTGGGTCGCGAAGGTCGAAAGCCCGTCCCCGAGGTGGCTGTTGTCGTTGTAATATTTGACGTCTATCCTCCCGCCATCGATCTCGAGCAGGCTCACGGAGGTGTTGTCCCCGTGCATCATGGCCTCGGAGTCGCCGCTGTGAAGGCCGAGCGCACCCATGAGGAAGATCTTTATCGCCATGCCGTGCGAGACGGCGGCGATTGTCCCGCCATCGTGCTTTGCGGCCAGCTCGAGTATGACCTCCGTCATTCGTTTCTGTACCTCGTAGAAACCCTCGCCGCCCGGCACCGACCATTTCTCCGGCTCGTTGTTGAAAAGGTACATCTGCTCGGGCCACTTGTAGGTGATGTTGCCCCAGGGCTCGCCCTCCCAGACTCCCATGTTTATCTCGCGCAGGCGCGGCGTGGTGACTAGAGTGAGCTTGCGCCCGCGCAGGAGAGCGCCGGCGGTCGCCACCGTCCTGTCCAGGTCGCTGGAGTACACCGCGTCTATTTTCTCGCCCCTGAACCGCTCCGCGAGCGCGTCGATTTGCTTATATCCCCGCGCCGTTACCTTGCCGTTCCAGTGCCCCTGGGCGCGCCTGAACAGGTTGCCCTCGGCCTCCGCGTGTCTTATCAGATACACTTTTGTCATCTTATCTTCATCATCCGATCTTCGTTGTTGTTGACCCCGGGTCTGCGGTAAGTTATAATGAACTTTACTTTGGTCCTTATTTTACAATAAAATTGCGCCGGTTACAAGAATCAGGAGGCGTGACCTTGAAAGTCATCCATCTTATCAGCGGCGGCGACACGGGCGGGGCAAAGACCCACGTCCATTCGCTGCTGCGCAACCTCTCGAGGGGAATGGACATCACCCTCGTCTGCTTCCGCGACGGGCCGTTCGCGCGCGAGGCGGCGGAGCTGGGCATCGATACGAGGATCTGCGACGGGGGGTTCTTCTCGGCTCTCAGGCAGGTGAAAAAGCTCATAGCCGACGAGGGCTTCGAGCTTGTGCATACCCACGGCTCGAGGGCGAACCTCGCGGGCGCGCTGCTGCGCGGGGGCTGCGGCAGGCCCGTGGTCAGCACCGTGCACAGCGACTACAGGCTCGATTACATGGGCCGCCCGCTTGCGGCGGTGACCTACGGGGTGCTGAACGTGCTGGCGCTCAGGAGGATAAAATACCACGTCGGCGTCTCGGACGCCATGCGCAGGCTCCTCGTGTCGAGGGGCTTCCCGAGAGAGACCACCTTCGCCATCTACAACGGCCTCGATTTCACCCGCGAACCGAAACGGCACGACCGGGCCGCCTTCTGCGAAAAGATTGGCGCGAAGGTCGGACCGGGAGATATCGTGGTCGGCGCGGCGGCGAGGCTCGACCCTGTGAAAGACCTCGCGACGCTGGTGCGCGGCTTTGCCGGGGCGCGGCGGGAGCACCCGAATATGAAGCTAATCATAGCCGGCGAAGGCCCGGAGCGCGAGAACCTCACGAAGCTCGCCGCGGAGCTGGGGGCGGGCGAGGCGGTCACCCTCGCGGGCTGGCTGGACGATATGGAGGAGTTCTACTCCGCGCTCGATATAAACACGCTCAGCTCCATCTCGGAGACCTTCCCTTACGCTCTGACTGAGGGCGCGGCCTATCGTCTGCCAACGGTGGCTTCGGCGGTCGGCGGCATACCGAAGCTCATAGAGGACGGCGTAACGGGCTATCTGTTCAAGCCCGGCGACCATAAGACACTGGCAAGGCGGCTCTCGGAGCTGGCCGGGGACGCGGAGCTGAGAAAAAAACTCGGCGACGCGGTGCGCGAGCGCGCGGCGGAGCGCTTCTCGGTCGAGGCCACCTGCCGGGAGCAGCGCGAGGTCTATGAGGAGATACTCTACCGCGAAAAGCACGGGCGCGCGGGCGTCGTCATCTGCGGGGCCTACGGCATGGGCAACTCCGGCGACGAGGCGATACTCGACGCCATTGTAGCGGAGATGCGCTCCGTGGACAAGCTCATGCCGATAACGGTCATGAGCCGCGACCCGAAGGGCGCTGCGGAGCGGGTGGACGCGAGATCTGTGCACACCTTTAACGTACCGGGCTTCCTGCGGGCCATGAGGCGCTCCGTGCTCTATATAAACGGCGGCGGCAGCCTCATCCAGGACGTGACGAGCCGCCGGAGCCTGTGGTATTACCTGTTCACGCTCCGGGAGGCGAAGCGGCTGGGCTGCCGGGTGATGATGTACGGCTGCGGCATAGGCCCGGTGACGAGGCCCGGCGGCGTGAAGCGAACGCGGGAGACGCTCAACGCCTGCGTGGACGCCATCACGCTCCGGGAGCCGGACAGCATAGAGGAACTTGCCCGCTTCGGCGTGACGGGGCCGGAGATCATCCTTGCCTCCGACCCGGCGTTGACCCTGCCCGCGGCCCCAAAGGAGGATATCGACGCGGCGCTCAGGCAGGCAGGGGCGGAGCCGGACGGGAAATATCTCTGTTTTGCCCTGCGCCACTGGCATGGCTTTGAGGAAAAAACCGGCGTCTTCGCGGACGCGGCGAGGTACGCGTATGAAAAATACGGCCTCACGCCGGTGTACCTGCCCATAAACTACAAAAGCGACGTCGAAGCGGCGTCGCTGGTGACGGAAAAGCTCGGGGACACGCCCCATGTGCTGTTGCCGGGGCCGCTCCGCTCCGCGCTTGCGATAGGGCTGATGTCGCGGATGCAGGCGGTGGTGTCGATGCGGCTGCACGGGCTTATTTTCGCGGCTGGCCAGGGCGTGCCGCTCGTTGGCGTGAGCTACGACCCGAAGGTCACGGCGTTTTTGAGATGCGTGGACGCGGGCTGCGTGCCGCTTGAGGAGCTGGATGAGGAGACGCTCCGGCGGCTCATAGACGAGGCGTATGAGAAGCGCAGCGACGCCGAGGCGCTCGAGACGGGCGTGAAGCAGCTGCGGGCCATAGAGCACAGGAGCCGCGAGACCGCGGCGAAGCTGCTGGGGAAGGAAGTGGAGGTATGATAAACGCCGCCGCGCTGGTGTCCGGGGACGGAGCGGAGCTGCAGGCGCTGCTGGACAGCGTGTTTTTCGGCGAGATAGCGGGGCTGACGCTCTCGGCGGTCATCGCTACCGAGCGGGATTCCTTCGCGCTCACGCGGGCGGAGAGCGCGCACGTGCCGGGCTACGTGGTGGATCGCGGCATCTTCCCCAACGGCGCATCCTTTTCCCTGGCGCTGCTGAACAAGCTCCGGGACCTGGATATAGACTTCATCGTCCTTGCGGGTTTCGCGCCCAAGCTGAGCGAGGGCATAGCGAGGGCGTACAGGGGAAAGGCCGTCGGCCTGCGCTGTGCGCTGGTGCCGGCCTTCGACGGGGTCGGCACACAGGAGCTTTGCCGCGCGGCGCTGGACAGGGGCGTAAAGTGGACGGGCGCAACGGTCTACCGACCGGACGACTCGGGCGAGGTGGGGGAGATACTGCTGCAGGCCCCTGTGGAGGTGCTGCCCGGCGACGACCCCGGCAGTCTCAGAAGAAGGCTGCTGGAGACTGCCGGCCCGATGCTGGTGGAGGCGCTCAAGGGCGCAGCCATCTGAACAGGGGCCATTCTAAATAAATGCCACCCCATTTCTTTTGCCCTTGCCCAAAGAAACGGGAGTGGCGCCCCAAAGAAAAGCGGCTTTTTATTTGGCTGGGAGCACCCATCGTGGCTGGGTGGGCCCAACCGCAGGGCGGCGTCTATTTAAAATATCGGCTGACGTCGTCGATGGAGATGCAAGACTTTATCCCCTCCAGCAGTCTTCCGGGAAGCGGTGAAACGCCTGCGGCGTTTGGATTTAATACGGGCTTCGCCCGGTTGGCGGGTACTTTGGACATACGCATCAGCCTTGTAGGGGCGGGGTTCCACCCCCGCCCGGGGCACTGAGCTTACACGCGGTTCATGGCTCGGCTGAGGGGGCGTCCAAAGCTTGCACCAAAATAATACACGGCGCATCAGTCTCGATGCGCCGTGTATTTATCTGTCCTGTGCCGTACGCCGGCCCTGTTATTATAGCCTTATCTTGTCGGCCGTTATCTCCGCGAGGCTTGCGGCGCCGGTCATGAGCATGACGTTTTGCAGCTGCGCTCTCAGGCTCTCGGCATAGAGCGTCACGCCCTCGGCCCCGCCGCCGTGGGCGGCTACCACGAAGGGGCGGCCGATCATCACCGCATCCGCGCCCAGCGCGAGGGCCTTGAAAATGTCCGTGCCCGTCCGTATCGCACCGTCGGCGATTATCTTGAGCGAATCGCCCACCGCCGCGCGTATCTCCGGTATCACCTCGCAGGTGCCCGGTGCAGACTGGATGACGCGTCCGCCGTGTGTGGACACTATGATTCCTGCACAGCCCGCTCTCGCGGCCTTCTCCGCGCCAGCAGCCGTCATCACGCCCTTGAGCAGGAAGGGTATCTTCACGGAGCCTGTCAGCTCCCTCAGTTCCTCCTCGCTCTTGGGCCCGAGCAGTCTCACCGCCGAGCCCATGTTGGCAAAGCCCGCCGCGTCCACGTCGCAGGCGAAGGCTATGCAGCCCGCGGCCTCCATCTCCTTCGCGCGGCCTATGAGCTTGCCGTTGTCCCGCCAGGGCTTGAGCGTTATGACGTTCAGGCCGTCGTTCTCCCTCGCCGCCTCAAGGCCGCAGGAGTACTGCTCGGGGTTGGCGTTGTCGCCGGTGAAGGGCAGGATGCCCGCGGCCTTCGCGCCCCTGACCAGTGCGAAGGTCCAGTCCCTGTCCGTGATTGCGCCGTTATAGTTGTAGTTCATGCCGCCTATCGGCGCGGCCAGCACGGGGCTGCTGAAGCGGTGCCCGAAAATCTCCAGGCTCGTATTTTGTCCTCGGTCAGAGTACACGGTGTCCATGTTAATTTTCACGCGATTGAGGAACTCCGTGCAGTTTGTCCAGGACGAACCGTCGCCCATGGCGCCCGTGCCGGGGACCTCGCCCCGGCAGGCGGCGCCGTTGCAGACCTTACAGACACGGCAATTAGGGCGCATTATCTCCCGCGCCCGGCTCCAGATCTCATCAAGCGTCATTTTTTACCTTCCCCTTGTTGAGGACTTTGATGATCACGAGCGTGCCGAGCATGAGCAGTATGGCCACGGGCAGGGCTATAAACGCGTTCGGTACGAAGCCCGCGACGATGTAGCTCACGCAGCTGACCGCAGCGCAGGTAATGGCGTAGGGCAGCTGGGTGGAGACGTGGTTCACGTGGTCGCACTGTGCGCCGGCGGAGGCCATGATGGTGGTGTCCGAGATGGGTGAGCAGTGGTCGCCGCAGACGGCACCCGCCATGCAGGCGGAGACGCAGACCACGCCGTGCGGGTCGGTCAGCGGGAAGACCTCCAGCACGATGGGGATCAGTATGCCGAAGGTGCCCCAGCTCGTGCCGGTCGAGAAGGCGATGAAACAGCCGATGAGGAAGACGATGGCAGGCAGGAAGGCCTGGAAGCTCTTCGCCGAGGCACGGAGCGTCGTGTCAACGAAGGCGGTCGCGCCCAGCGAGTCCGTCATGGCCTTGAGGCTCCAGGCGAAGGTCAGGATGAGTATCGCGGGCACCATGGCCTTGAAGCCCTCGGGGATGCTGTTCATTATCTCGCGGAAGCTCATGGAGCCGCGGCAGAGGTAGTAGACGATGGCGAAGACCAGCGCGAAGGCGCTGCCGAGCATGAGCCCGTCGGAGGCGTCGCAGTCGGAGAAGGCGTCCACGAAGCTCGTGCCGGTGAAGAAGTTGCCGGTGTAGAGCATACCCATGACGCAGCAGAAGACGAGCACGACGATGGGCAGCACGAGGTCGATGACCTTGCCCTTGCCCTCGGGCGCGTCGTCCTCCATGCCGGCGTAGGGGTTCTTGCCGGAGAAGAGGTCGCCCTTCTTCGCGTTGGCCTCGAACTTGGCCATGGGGCCGTACTCTATCTTCATGACGGCGAGGCCTATCATCATGACGATGGTCAGCCAGGCGTAGAAGTTGAAGGGTATGGACTTGATGAACACCACAAGGCCCTGGCCGTCCTCGACATAGCTCGCTACGGCGGCGGCCCAGGAGGAAATGGGCGCTATTATGCAGACCGGAGCGGCGGTGGCGTCGATGAGGTAGGAGAGCTTGGCGCGCGATACGCCGTGCTTGTCCGTCACGGGGCGCATGACGCTGCCGACGGTCAGGCAGTTGAAGTAGTCGTCCACGAAGATTAGTATGCCGAGGACGATGGTGGCCAGCTGAGCGCCGACCCTCGTCTTTATGTGCTTCGCCGCCCAGCGCCCGAAGGCCGCGGAGCCGCCCGCCCGGTTCATGAGCGAGACCATCGCGCCCAGGATGACGAGGAAGATGAGGATGCCGACATTGTAGCCGTCGGAGAGCACGGAGACGATGCCGCCGTTGAAGATGTGCAGCACCGTGCCCTCGAAGCCGAAGTTCGAGTACAGCAGCCCGCCGGCGAGGATGCCGACGAACAGGGAGGAATAGACCTCCTTCGTTATGAGCGCGAGGACGATGGCGATGACCGGCGGCAGCAGCGACCAGGCAGTGCCGTAAAACCGGCTCGTCGCCTCCGCCGCGTCCCCGCCGTCTGCGAGCACGCCCACGACGAGCGTGCATACGATTGCCGCCAGAACAGCTATGAGCGCCGGCAGCGCGCGGGCTTTTCTTCTCTTGTGCATGTTTTTCTCCCAATCTCTGATTGATTTATAACAGCCTGATATCCACAGGCCCGTCCGGGACTGTGGATATCGGTTCCGTTTCAGTTTTCCATGAAGCGCGAGAGGAAGTCCCTCGTCTCGGGGCACTGGGGGTTCCTGAAAAGCTCCTCCGGCGCGCCCCGCTCCCAGATGACGCCGTCCTTCATGAACACCGCCTGGGTGGAGACGTCCCTTGCGAAGGCCATCTCGTGCGTGACGACCAGCATGGTCATGCCGCCTGCGGCAAGCTCGCGCATGACGGAGAGCACCTCGCCCACCATCTCGGGGTCGAGCGCGCTGGTCGGCTCGTCAAAGAGCAGCACCTCCGGTTCCATGGCGAGCGCCCGCGCTATGGCAACGCGCTGCTTCTGCCCGCCGGATATCTGGCGAGGTCTCGCGTTTATGTAGGGTGCCATGCCAACCTGCTCAAGGTATTTCATGGCGTTGGCCCTGGCCTCGGCCTTGCTCTTCTTGAGCACCTTGACCTGGCCTATCATGCAGTTTTCAAGCACGCTCATGTTGGCGAAGAGGTTGAAGCTCTGGAACACCATGCCCACCTTCGAGCGGTAGGCCGAGGCGTTCACCTTGCCGGATACGACGCTCTCGCCGTGAAAGAGCACGTCGCCGCTAGTCGGCGTCTCGAGCAGGTTTATGCAGCGCAGCAGCGTCGATTTGCCGGAGCCGGAGGCCCCTATTATGCTCGTCACGTCTCCCTTCGAGACGGTGAAGTCTATGTCGCGGAGCACCTCGTTCCTGCCGAAGCTCTTGGAGAGGTGGCGCACCTCAAGTATCGTATCCATCAGCGGTCCCCCCTCGTGCTGCCGTTGCGGTTTTTAAGGCTCTGGCGCAGGCGCTCCCGGTACTCGGGGCTTTGCTCATCGAAGGGTGTGCCGTGGCCGGGGTGGCTGTAGGTGCCGGCGGCCATGGTCAGCTGGTCGGCCTGGGCCAGCTCGTAGCTGTCCGCGCCGTCCATGCGCTGCTCGACCCAGCGCAGTAGGAACGAGGCCGTGAGCGTCACGGCGAGATAGCCTATCATCTCTATCGTCGCGCTCGGGAAGTACATGTTGTTCAGGCCGACGATGTAGCGGTGCCGCGCGAAGAACTCCGTGAAGCCGATGATGAACATGACCGAGGTGTCCTTCACATTTATAATGAAGTTGTTGCCTATCTGCGGCATGATGTTCCGCAGCGCCTGCGGCAGGATGATGCTCGTCATGGTCTGGTAGTGGTTCATGCCTATGGCCTTGGCGCCCTCGGTCTGGCCGGGGTCTATGGAGATGATGCCGCCGCGCACCGATTCGGCCATGTAGGCGCCGGTGTTTATGGAGACGATGAGTATCGCCGCGGCCCAGAGGCTGTCGAACCTGTACTGGTTGTTCGAGAAATAGGGCAGGCCGTAGAAGATGAACACCGCCTGCAGCACCATGGGGGTGCCGCGGAAGACCTCCACATATATGCGCACGATGACCCGGATGAGCTTCAGTATGAACCTCTTTATGAACGGGTCGCGCTTCGTGTAGGGTATCGTGTTCAGGATGCCGCAGACGAGGCCTATGAGGCAGCCTATGACCGTCGCGACGAGGGCGAGCAGCAGTGTGTTGCCCAAATCGGACAGGTAGGCCTTCCAGTATACCTCGAGCAGGCGCCCTATGTCATAAATCAGCGCGGAAAATCTGTCCATATGGCGGTGTTCCCTTCCTCAGCTTGAGCCGCGAGGCTCAGATTTCGGGCTGCACGGAGATGGCGTAGGCCATTATGGCGTCAAAGTCGTCGCTGTCCATCTGGCCGAGTATGCCGTCGATGGCCTCCATGAGCGTGGTGTTGCCCTTCAGGACGGAGATGCCGATGTTGACGTTCTCAGCCCTCTCCTCCTCGGTGGCGAACTGGAAGTCGCCGTCCGTGCCGGTGAAGTTCAGGATGACGAGGCTGTCGTCCTTCTGGGCGGCGGCGGTGGCGGTGGGCACGTCGGTGCAGATGTAGTCGACCTGGCCGGTGGTGAGGGCCATTATCATGCTCGGCGCGGTCTCGGCCGGGGCGATGAGGTCGACGTCGGGTATCTGGGGCAGGCAGGAGTCATACCAGATGGTGCCGCTCTGCGCGGTGGCGGTGCCGCCGGCGAGGTCGGCTATGCTCGTCGCGTCCGCGTACTCAGAGTCCTTCGTCGTGACGACGACGATGTTGGCGTAGTAGTAGGGGCCGGCCATGTCGACCTGCTCCATGCGGTCGGCGGTCATGCTCTGGCCCGCGATGACGGCGTCATAGGTGCTGCTCTGCACGCCGGGCACGAGGGAGTCCCACACGCTGGAGACGACCTCGAGCTCCCAGCCGTAGGTCTCGCAGATGAGCTTCGATATCATGATGTCATAGCCGTTGGCGTAGGAGCCTTCGACGTTCGAGATGGGCACGGCGCCGTTTGAGTCGTCCATCTGCGTCCAGTTGTAGGGCGCGTAGGCGCACTCCATGGCGACGGTCAGCACGCCGTCCTCAACGCCCTGCACGGCGGCGGCATCGATGCCTTCGGGCAGGGTGATGGAACTCAGTACGGCCTCGGCGGCCTCCTTGGGGTCGACCTCGGGGGCTTCGCTTTCGGCGGCGGGCCCGCTGCCGCAGGCGGCGAGCGTGAACACCATGCACAGCGCAAGTACGAGTGACAGGATCTTTCTCATTTTGTTCTACCTCTCTTTTTTCAATTTTGCCGGGGAAACGCTGGGGTGCGCTGGGGCCTCGGCCCGGGCAAAATGAAATGCCCTGAGCCTCGCTGTGTGAGGGCTCAGGGCAATGCAAAAGACAATTTCCGATTTCGATAGCTCTCCACAACAGTGACAGTCCGGCGGATATTCTCCGACGGCCCGGCGGCTGAAAGGCCAGACAGCCTTCTCAGTCCCTCGGCGGCATCCCCTTTCGCCCCCACGGTGTCTGCCGTGTCAACGGGAGCTACTCTTGTCAGCCGCGCCTCTATCTTTCATATGAAATTGTGTCTTATTATACCCCCAAAACCCCGTTTGTCAAGGGGCAATGTTAAGCGAAGGTAAAAAAACTGTTATAATTTCGGTCTTGCGCTCCCCAGAAGGGGGAAAACGTGTTATCATTCCACTGTGATATAGAACTAATGGGGTGTGTGTGTGGATATATTTGGCGTCATAACCATGTTCGGCGGTCTGGCCATGTTCCTCTACGGCATGGAGGTCATGGGCGAGGGCCTCAAGAAAAGCTCGGGCGACACGCTGCGAGTCCTGCTGCAGAAGCTGACGAAGAACACGTTCACGGGGCTTTTGACCGGTATGCTGGTCACGGCCATAATCCAGGCCTCCTCGGCCACCATCGTCCTCACCGTCGGCCTTCTGGCCGCGGGCATACTGACGCTCAGGCAGGCTATCAGCATTGTTATGGGTGCTAACATAGGCACGACCATCACGGCGCAGATCATAAGGCTCATGGATATCGAGTCGGGCGGAAACATAGTGCTCGAGATATTCAAGCCCTCGACCCTCGCTCCGGCGGCGCTCATAATCGGCATTATCCTCGTCATGTTCATCAAAAAGAGCAGCGTCAAAGGCCCGGGCGAGATCTGCATGGGCTTCGGCATACTGTTCACGGGCATGATGACGATGACGAACGCCGTCGCGCCTCTGGCGGAGTCCCAGACCTTCATCGACCTGCTGACCCGTTTTTCCGAGATGCCGGTGCTGGAGATCATCGTCGGTATCGCGGTGACGGTGATAGTTCAGAGCAGCTCGGCGGTCGTCGGCATGCTGCAGGCCCTGTCGGTGACCGGGGCGATGACCTTCCAGCTCGTCTATCCGCTCATCATGGGCATCAACATAGGCACCTGCATCGTCACGGCCTTCCTGTGCTCGCTGGGTACCTCGAGGGACGCGAAGCGCACGGGCATAGCGCACATCCTGTTCAATGTCATAGGCACCATCCTGTTCATGATAGTCATGGGCATACTTGAGAGCACGGGCGTCATAACGGAGCTGATGTCGCATACGGTGGACAGCGGCTCCATAGCGAACTTCCAGAGCTTCTTCAACATAGCGACGGCAATAGTGCTGCTGCCCTTCGTGAACCTGCTCATGGAGCTGTCGATAAAAATAATCCCTGCGGACGCGGAGGAGGAGACGAAGGCGGCGGAGCTGGCCATGCTCGACGAGAAGCTGCTGGTGTCCCCGGCTCTGGCGATGGCCGAGGCGGCGAACGCGATAGGCCGCATGGGCGCGCTGGCGTCGGAGAATATAGACGTGTCGCTCAAGCAGCTGCAGGGCTACGACCCGGCGGTGACGCAGGCCATAAACTCCCGCGAGGACCGCATAGACCGTTTTGCAGACAGGGCGGACAACTTCCTCATAAAGCTCTCGCACGACCTGGCCAGCGAGGGCGACGACGCGAGGATGAACCTGCTCATGCAGGCGGTGCCGGACTTCGAGCGTATAGGCGATTACGCGACGAATATCGACGAGCTGGCAGAGCGCCTCGCGGCGCAGAGGGTCTCGCTCTCGGAGCAGGCCAAGAGCGAGCTTGTGGTCATAGGCGAAGCCGTAAGCGAGATCGTAAAGCTGACGGTGGAGGCCTTCACGGGGGATGACAATATCGCCGCAAGGCGCGTCGAGCCGCTTGAGGAGGTCATAGACGATATGGTCCTCCTCCTGCGCGACAACCACACCGACAGGCTCCGTCGGGGCATCTGCACTGTGAACGGCGGACTTGTCTTTCTCGAGACGCTTACATACCTCGAGAGGGCGGCGGACCAGTGCTCGAGCATCGCCCTTCTCATGCTGGCGCGTGATAACGAGAGCATTAAGAAGAACCATCACGCCTACCTGCAGAGCCTGCATGCCGACGGCGGCGCGGAGTACGAGCTGGCGCTGGCGGCAAGAAAAAAGCAGTACCTTGACAAGCTGACAAAGGTGGAGTGAGCGTTCGATATATGACCGCCGCGGCCCTGTGCGGGCTGCGGCGGTCATTATTTTGCTCGGGCGGATAATGTGATATAATATATCAAAGGAGATGATGCTTTGTGAAAACCTGTTATATAGTCGGGGCGGCGGAGCTGGCGCTGGGAAGGCTGAGGCCCGGCGCTGACGATGTGGTGATCGCGGCCGACGCGGGGCTGCTGCACCTGGCAAAGCTGAAAATAAAGCCGGACCTCACTCTGGGCGACTTCGACTCCCTCGGCTACGTGCCGGGCGGGGAGAACGTCGAGGTCTGTCCCGTGCGCAAGGACGATACCGACACCATGGCCGCCCTGCGCCGGGCCGTGGACTTCGGCTGCGAAAGGGCGCTCATATTTGGCGGACTCGGCGGGCGGCGCTTCGACCACTCGCTGGCAAACGTCCAGGCCCTCGCATGGGCGGATGCCCACGGGCTGGAGGCCTTTCTCGTCGGCCAGGGCTGCTGCCTCACCGCACTCTCCGGTGGGCAGAAGCTCAGCTTCGACCCCAAATACTCCGGCGATTTCTCCGCCTTCTGCCTCGGAGAGCCGGCCGGCGGCGTGTGCGAGACCGGCCTCAATTACGGCCTCGAGAACGCCACACTCGAGCCAAGCTTCCCCCTCGGTGTCTCCAATGCTTTCACAGGCCGGAAGGCCGAAATCTCCCTCCGCACGGGACGGCTCATAGTATACTGGCAGGACGACCCCGGCCTGCCGCTTCCCGAGCGAACCGCAATATAATTCGTGAAAATAATTATATAATTTACTTGACAAGTTTAATATACTGGTGTATGATAAGCGCGTAAAGAAGGTGAAGGCATGAAAAAGACATTATACAGCCTCATGCTCTCGGACGAGGTCGTGCGCGAGGTGGACGCTCTGGCGCACAGGATGGGGACGAACCGCTCGAACCTGATAAATCAGATACTGGCGGACTACGTCTCGGTGACGACGCCGGAGCGGAGGATAAACGATATATTCCGGGCCGTGGAACAGATGCTGGCGCCCTCGCGGGAGCTGGTGCCGTTCTTCGCGCCGAACGCGCTGACGATGTCGCTCAAGTCCAGCCTCGAGTACAAGTACCGCCCCACGGTGAAGTACGAGGTGCAGCTCTTCCGCTCGGGCGAGGGTTCGCTGGGCGAACTGAGCGTGGTGTTCAGGACGCAGTCGGCGGCGCTCATTGAGGCGATGACGGGGTTTTTCCGGCTCTGGAAGTACGTTGAGGACAAATTCCTCGCCCCGCAGCTGTCTGAGAGCCTGGACTATGCGCTCTACGACGGCAAGTTCGTGCGCAGCATCGCCGTGCCGAGAGGCAGAGACTGCACGGCCGAGGACGTGGCCGAGGCGCTTTCCGAGTATATCAAGCTCTTTGACCGGCTCATGAAGGCCTGGCTCTGCGGGCGTGCCGACGCGAGGACGGTCGAGGCCGAGTATTACGCCGACCTCGGGCGGCGCAAAATTCTTATCTAAACTGCCTTCTTTTTGAAAGGTGGGTCCATTATGAACGCTGAGAAATTCACACAAAAGACAATTGAAACCATAAATACCGCGCAGGCCATGGCGCAGGAGAACGGCAACCAGTACATCACGCCGGCGCATCTGCTCTACGCGCTCATCGATCAGGATGGGGGGCTTATAGGCTCGCTGCTGTCGAAGATGGGCGCCGACTGCGACGCGATGCTGGGCGAGCTGGACGCCGAGATAAGGAAGCTGCCCCGCGTCTCCGGCGGCAGCGGCGAGACCTACGCCTCGCCCGAGACGGGCAAGCTCATCCGCTTTGCCGAGAAGGCTGCGGAGAAGCTCGGGGACGAGTACGTCTCCGTCGAGCACCTGATGCTGGGCATGTTCTCCGAGGGCGGCCCGGCGGTGCGGAAGATACTCTCCGACCACGGCATAACCCGCGAGGGCTTCAACGCCGCGCTGGCGAAGGTCAAGAGCGGCCCCGTCACGAGCGACAACCCCGAGGGCAGCTACGACGCCCTTGCAAAATACGGCACGGACCTTGTGCAGCGTGCGCGCGAGCAGAAGCTCGACCCCGTCATAGGCCGTGACGCCGAGATAAGGAACGTCATCAGAATACTCTCCAGAAAGACGAAGAATAACCCCGTGCTCATAGGCGAGCCGGGCGTGGGCAAAACCGCCATAGCCGAGGGCCTCGCGCAGCGCATAGTGCGCGGCGACGTGCCCGAGGGCCTGCGCGACAAGACCATCTTCTCTCTCGACATGGGCGCGCTCATAGCGGGCGCGAAGTACCGCGGCGAGTTCGAGGAGAGGCTCAAGGCCGTGCTGGAGGAGATACGCCGCTCCGAGGGCGGCATCATCCTGTTCATCGACGAGCTGCACACGATAGTCGGTGCGGGCAAAACCGAGGGCAGCATGGACGCAGGCAACCTTTTAAAGCCCATGCTGGCGCGCGGCGAGCTGCACTGCATAGGCGCTACGACTCTGGATGAGTACCGCAAGTACATTGAAAAGGACGCGGCTCTGGAGCGTCGTTTCCAGCCGGTCATGGTGGCCGAGCCGACGGTCGAGGACACGATAAGCATCCTGAGGGGCCTGAAGGAGCGCTATGAGATCTTCCACGGCGTGCGCATCCACGACAACGCCCTGGTCGCCGCCGCGACGCTGTCGAACCGCTATATAACGGACCGTTTCCTGCCCGACAAGGCCATAGACCTCGTGGACGAGGCCTGCGCCATGATAAGGACGGAGATAGACTCCATGCCGAGCGAGCTGGACGACCTCAGAAGGAAGATAATGCAGCTCGAGATCGAGGAGATGGCGCTCAGGAAGGAGGATGACAAGCTCTCCAAGGACCGTCTGGCGAAGCTCTCGGCGGAGCTGGCGGAGCAGAAGGACAAATTCAACGCCATGAAGTCCCGCTGGGAGGCCGAGCGCGGCAGTGTGGACGAAGTCAAGAAGATTAAGGCCGACATAGAGCGCGTACACGGCGAGATCGAGGCTGCGCAGATGGCACTCGAGTATGAGAAGGCCGCTAGACTCAAGTACTCCGACCTGCCCGAGCTTGAAAAGAAGCTCACCGAGGCCGAGCAGAGGGCAGAGAAGCGCTCCGGCGAAAACACGCTGGTGCACGACACGGTCACCGAGGAGGAGATCGCCGGCATCGTCGCCAAGTGGACGGGCATCCCCGTCTCGAAGCTGGTCGAGGGCGAGCGCGAGAAGCTGCTGCACCTCGACGAGGTCATCCACAAGCGCGTCGTGGGTCAGGACGAGGCCGTGCGCCTCGTGACCGAGGCCATACAGCGCTCGAGGGCCGGCATCTCCGACCCGAACAGGCCGATAGGCAGTTTCCTCTTCCTCGGCCCGACCGGTGTCGGCAAGACGGAGCTGGCAAAGTCGCTGGCCGAGTGCCTCTTTGACGACGAGCGCAACATGGTGCGCATAGACATGACCGAGTACATGGAGAAGTTCTCCGTCTCGCGTCTCATCGGCGCGCCTCCCGGATACGTCGGCTATGACGAGGGCGGCCAGCTCACCGAGGCCGTGCGCCGCAGGCCGTATTCAGTTGTGCTTTTCGACGAGGTCGAGAAGGCGCATCCGGACGTGTTCAACATCCTGCTGCAGATCCTGGACGACGGCCGCATCACGGACAGCCAGGGACGCACGGTGGACTTCAAGAACACCATCATTATCCTGACCTCCAATCTGGGCAGCCAGTACCTGCTCGAGGGCATCATGCCCGACGGCAGCATCTCGGAGGAGGCCCAGGCGGCGGTCATGCGCGAGCTGCGCGGCGCGTTCAGGCCGGAATTTCTGAACAGGCTGGATGAGACCATCATGTTCCGTCCGCTGACGAGGGAGAACCTCGGCGGCATCATCGACATCATGGTCGAGGGCCTGAGGAAGCGGCTGGCGGACAAGGGCCTCGCGCTCGAACTGACGGACGCGGCAAAGGACCTCATCATAGCGCGCGGCTACGACCCGCTCTACGGCGCGCGCCCGCTGCGGCGCTGCCTGCAGTCCGGCGCGGAGACGCTCATTGCCAAGAAGCTGCTCTCCGGCGACCTGGGCGCAAACAGCACCCTCGTGCTCGACGCCAGGGAGGGCGAACTCTGCTGCGACGTGAAATAAATCAATATGGCAAAAGGGATGGACCTGTCGCAGAATGAAAGAATTCTGCGGCAGGTTTTCTTTAGCTGGGAAAGAGGAGATCAGGTCTAAAACTCATAATATGCGGCTCTGCTCGGCCAAAATGTGTACAACAAATCAGACCCAGACCGTTTGCCTGCGCCTATGTGGAGAACTTTTCTGTTTTTGCAGGGCTACGAGGTCATTTTCATGGACACACGGGTCTGGAGCCTGCCCTGTTCCCGCTTCATCCACAGCTTTTTCAGGTCAAAGGCCAGGGCCAGCAGGAACAGCTCCGTGCGGATGTTGGCCTTGCCCCAGGTCAAAAAACGGCGGAATCCAAAGTCATTCTTCAGCAGACCAAAGGCGCCTTCCACCTGAATAGAGCGGCAAAGACGCAGATGGAGCCCTCGCTGGGTCATGATATTCTTCTCTGCCTGCTCCCGCTTCTCCCAGAAGGTTTTCTTGAGAACGAGCTCCTTGGGCCTGTCCGGATCCTTGGCCCGGCAGCACTGGGAGCGACAGGGACAGCCGCTGCAATCCTCACACCGGTACCAGGCGGTGGACACAAGCTGTCCGTCCTGCACCTCC